>Ga0207894_1000013_pt1 | contig 275892 bp, 253 predicted proteins | sample MalvirmetaMSP114_FD_184231 | JGI IMG/M metagenome (GOLD analysis project Ga0207894, IMG submission 184231) | Marine viral communities from the Deep Pacific Ocean - MSP-114 (SPAdes) | ecosystem: Environmental > Aquatic > Marine > Oceanic | place: Pacific Ocean | collected 2011-05-26 | reverse complement strand
CGCAAGCTCGCCCTCAACATCATCAAAGCCAATGACGACAAAGGCTCCATCAAGGGCAAAATCAAACGCGCCGGATGGGATGATGCCTTCCTCACAAAGCTCTTCGCTCATATGCGATAGCCCTGCCTCAAGGGGGAGGGAGTAGATAAAACCGTCCTCCCCCCTCAAGGGGGAGGGAGTAAACAGAGCCGTCCTCCGCCCAGAGGGGAGAGAATGGACGCCCCATCAAGAGGGATAAAACAAAGCTTACTGCCATAGAATTCACTAATACTATCGCTGTGCGGTTTCCCAATCGGGGTTTTGCCAGACTTCGCGGTCTTCGCGCGGCAATGGGGGATGGCCCAAGATCGCATCGCTCATTTTCTCTGCGATCATCAAGGTTGGGCAATTGGTGTTGCCATTCACAACGATTGGCATCAGGGACGCATCTACGACTCTTAAATTTTCCACACCAAGCACACGCCCCTGGGAATCGCAGACTGCCATTATATCCTGGGCAGAGCCCATCTTGCAGGTACCGGACAGATGCCATTGGGTATCCACCGCCTTGGTCAACATCTCATCAAGCTCTGCATCGGTGACATAGGCTGGGCCGGGGAAAATCTCGTCACCTGCCAAGTCCTGAAAGGCCGATTGGTCGATCAATTCACGCACCAGACGAATGCCCTTGCGCAATATGTCACGGTCGCGGGGGTCTTTTAGATAGTTCACCAGGATACCCGCCTGACCATTGGGGTCGGCATTCTTTAAGAATACCCGCCCCCGGCTATGGGCCCGCATCAAACCGATATGGATTTGGAAGGAATGCACTGTCATCGGGTCAACCGACCCTTCCTTCACGGCAATGGGGATGATGGTCAATTGGATATCCGGATAATCGACCCCGGCGCTGGACCGAATGCAGGCGACAGCATCAAATTGATTGGACGCCGCTACACCAGTTCGCGACAGAAACCATTGCAGACCGATCTTTATCTTCCCCAGGCCCCGCGTATGGGGAAGCAGGGAAATCGGCTGACGACACAGATACTTCATTACGAAATCAGGGTGTTCGTTCAGGTTCTCCCCCACACCTGGGCGGTCTGCGACAACATCGATGCCATGATCGCGCAGATGCGCCGCCGGACCGATCCCAGACAGCATCAGCAAATGGGGCGACGCGACGGCACCTGAAGACAGAACAACCTCTTTACCCGCCCGGTACTGCCGCAAGGTTCCAGGTTTTTCCTGAACTTCGATGCCAATGGCGGTCTTGTTCTCAAATAATATTCGCTGCGTGCGCGTGTCAGTCAGGATGGTTAGATTTCTGCGGGACCGGATCGGGTCCAGAAAGGCCCGTACCGCGCTCCAGCGCTGGCCCCCATGCACCGTGCTGTCCAACAGGCCAAACCCTTCCTGAACACGCCCGCAGATATCCCTGGTGCGGGGATAACCCGCCTGTTCTCCCGCATCCAGAAAGGCCTGAAAGATCGGATTTTTTGCAGGTGAGCGGGTGACTTTCAACGGCCCATCCGTACCGCGATAATCATCATCGCCCCCGGCATAGCTTTCCAGCCGCTTGAAATAGGGCAGCACATCGGCATAGCCCCAGCCATCACAGCCCATCTGTCGCCAGGTGTCATAATCTCTGGCATGGCCGCGAATACACACCATACCGTTGATGGAGGATGATCCCCCCAGCACCTTGCCACGGTCATGCTTTAAGACGCGGTTGTTCAGGCCCGGTTCCGGTTCCCCCTGATAGGCCCAATTGTGCTTTGTCCGGCCCAGCGCGATGGTCAGAGCCGACGGCATCTTCAGGGTCCAATCATTGTCATCAGGCCCGGCTTCCACCACCAGCACAGAATTCCTAGGATCGGCACTCAGGCGATTGGCCAGCACACAGCCCGCTGATCCGGCCCCGATGATAATATAATCTGAAATAGTTTCCACCTTTGTCATTCCGCAGCGGCTTTGCGCGGGAAGGACTGACCCCCGGTCAGCGCATCATAGACCAGCTTGTGGAAATGATGCACCAGATGCTCGCTATTGGGGCCGCGCTCTGGGTCAATCAGATAGCGCCCCTGATCAAAGCCAAAGGAATGAACGCCCCGCTGGACCAGCAGATTAAGCCAGATATCTTCCGGTCCCAATTGGGTATTGAACCAATCCATCGCCGCACGGCTCAGCGCGCTTTGGGGGCGGGATTTCGGACAGTAATGCCCAAACCGCAGCAGCGTCTTTTCCGGCCCCAGCGGTATCGAATTGAATGTGCCAATCACATCGGCATAGGGAAAGGCATACAGCGTCGTCATCGGCCACAGCTGGATATTATAGAACCAGTCCGTCTGATATTTCTCCCCCGTAATGGGATGACCAAAGGCTGTCTTCACCTTCTTTGGCGGGCCTTTAAAGTCCCACCAATGTCCATGCGCCTGAAGGTCATATCCCTTGAAATCAATCAACGCTGCCAGTTCCTTATGGACCGGACCGGACAGTTTGAAATGATAGCCCTCAATTGCGTTATCTGTGATGATTTTCCAGTTCGCATCGACGACATAGTCCACCTCTTCCACAAAGGTGATATCGTCCAGATCCGGGAAATACGGGCGCATCGCATCCAGGGCGCCCTTCATTTCCTCAGCAATCGGCGTCGCGTTGCGGTCCATATTGATATACCAGAAGCCACCATAATTCTCGGCTCTCACTTCCTTTAAGCCATAGTCCGCGGCGTTGAACCCTTCCAGCGCATTGGTCCGTGGTGCGATCTTCAAATCGCCGTCAAAGGCATAGGTCCAGGCATGATACGGACAGGTGATTGCCTGTTTGAACCGCCCGCGACGGTCTTCCACCAATTGCGTGCCGCGATGCTGACAGACATTGTGAAAGGCACGCACCTGACCATCATCGCCGCGCACGACAATCACGCTTTGGGTCAGCAGATCAAATTTCACATAGTCCCCTGGTTCCGGGACTTCTGTGTCGTGACAGACGCAATGCCAGGACGGGTAAAAGATCGTCTCCGCCTCTCGCTGGAAGATATCCGCATCGTAATAATAACGCGCGGGCAGGGTCAGATCGGTCTCAGGCCGATTTGTTTCCCAGAGAGTTTTCTTGTCGGCAAACATCAAGTCGCACTCCTGCTGTAGGATAAGTGTCCCCGAAGCTATCTGGATTTAGGGCACAGTACAGACAAAGATCGACAGACAAGTGTCGAATAGTGTTAAGTGATTATATGACGAAACACTGCTGCTTCATCCTGCATGACGGGTTCAGCCTGATCACCTTGGCTGCGATTACAGATGCCTTCTTTGTGGCAAATTGGCAGGCGGGAAAATCGCTTTATGCCTGGGATACAGTCTCTGCCAATGGGGGTAAGGTTCTGGCCTTTGGCAACCATGCGATCAACACCGATCCGCTGGAAACAGTATCCGCACGCAAGATGGATATCGTTTTCGCCGTGGCCAGCTTTGACCCCCACGGGCTTGCAAATGCGCCGGGCGTAGGGGGCTTTTTAAGAGCAGCCCATCGGTTTGGCGCGCGTGTGGTAGGGTTGGAAACGGGCGGCGTGGCAATGGCGCGGGCCGGCCTGCTGACCGGACGAGAAGCCGCGATCCATTGGGCCAATCGCGATGGATTTGAAGAAGACTTCCCCGATATCCGCCTCAGCGAAGCGTCCGTCAATCGAGCAGGCCGATGCCTGACCTGTGCCGGGGGCGCCAGCGCCATTGACCTGGCCCTGCAGTTGATTGAGGAAGATGCGGGCGCAGCCCTGGCCCGAACGGTCCAGATCCATCTGTTGTATCAGCAAGGACATCCCGAAACAGCGGACAGTCTGAAGCCGGGAGAAAGCGCCCTGGTCACCCAGGCAATCGCCCTCATGACCCGCCATATCAATGACCCCATTGCCCTTCCCGATCTGGCAGAACTGCTTGGAACCAGCCAACGAACGCTGGAGCGTCATTTTCAGAAAGGGACCGGACACAGCCCCCAGGCCCATTACCTGGCCCTGCGCCTAACCCGTGCGCAGAACCTGTTGCAGCAAACCACATTAAGCATCGGCGAAATCGCGGTCGAAACCGGATTCGACAGCCTCCCCGCTTTCTCCCGCGCCTATCGCAGGCAATTCCAGGTCTCTCCCAGCCAGGACCGAAAACAGACCACCACCGCCAGCGTCCCGCGGCTGTATGTGTGAGGGCAGGCAATGATTGGACGAAGAGCTTTGAGCATAATCCTTTAAACAGATTTCAATCGTAAAATTATAATTAAGGTAGTATGATATCAATCATACAATTAATAGATAGGATAGTCAGAATGAAACTTACCCTTTTATCTTTAGTCGTCTCAGGACTGGTTTTTTTTGCCACACAGTCCATAACGCATGCGACGGCCCTGCCCACGGTCACACAGAATGAGAGTATCGCCCATGGCGGCGGATGCCGGAAAAGCTCGCCTCCCGGTCAGTGCTGCCATATGGATAATAAGGCTGGGTCTGTTCACTGTCATTAAACCGAGAAGCAGACCTCCCCAGACACTATGACACCCCTACATATTCGGGTAAGTCGGCCCCTCGCCGCCCTGCGGGACGACCCAGTTGATGTTTTGGGTGGGGTCCTTGATATCGCAGGTTTTGCAGTGGACGCAGTTCTGATGGTTGATCTGCAGGCGCGGATTGCCACCGTCTGATTCCCGTACAATCTCGTAGACACCGGCCGGGCAATATCGCTGCGCGGGTTCGTCATAGAGCGCCAGATTGATATCGACCGGGACCGAAGCATCCTTCAACTGCAGGTGAACCGGCTGGTCTTCCTCATGATTCGTGCCGGAAAAGGCAACATTGGTCAGGCGATCAAAGCTGATCACGCCATCGGGTTTCGGATAATCGATTTTCCGACAGTCCTTTGCCGCTTTCAGTGATTTATGGTCCGGCCCGTGATGGTGCAGGGTCCAGGGGGCCTTGCCCCGGAACAGGAAGGTATCCAGACCGGAATAGACAAGTGCTGCCCAGAAGCCCCATTTGAAGGACGGGCGGATGTTGCGCACGGCATACAACTCGTCCCAGACCCAACTTTTCTTCAACGCCTCTTCATAGGCGGTAATTTCGCGCGGCGCTTCGCCGTCGCCGGTCAGCGCGGCAAAGATCGCTTCCGCAGCAGTCATGCCAGATTTCATCGCGGTATGGGTGCCCTTGATCTTGGGCACGTTCAGGAACCCGGCCTCGCAACCGACCATGACACCGCCAGGGAAGGTCAGTTTCGGGATCGACTGATACCCGCCCTCGTTCAGGGCACGGGCGCCATAGGAAATGCGCTTGCCACCCTCCAGGATTTTCTTGATTTCCGGGTGATGCTTAAAGCGCTGGAATTCCATATAGGGGAACAGATTTGGATTCTCATAATCCAGGCCAACCACATAGCCGATTGCAACCTGATTGCCATTCAGATGATACAGGAACGACCCGCCATAAGTCTTGGAATCCATCGGCCAGCCGGTGGTATGGATGATCTTCCCTGGCTCTGACTTCGCCGGATCAATCTCCCACAATTCCTTCATGCCCAGGCCATAGGTCTGTGGTTCTGCATCCTTGCGCAGGTCGAACTTTTCCATCAGCACTTTACCCAGGCTGCCACGACAGCCTTCGGAAAAGACGGTCTGCTTGGCCCATAATTCCATACCGGGCTGGAACATCGGCCCTTCGCTGCCATCTTTCAGGCGGCCCATATCGCCGGTCGCGACGCCTTTCACACTGCCATCTTCGTGGTACAGGATTTCAGCAGCGGCAAAACCTGGATAAATCTCAACCCCCATCGCCTCAGCCTGTTCCGCCAGCCAGCGGCAGAAGTTCCCCAGCGAGATGATATAGTTGCCGTGATTGTTCATCTGCGGCGGCGTTGGCATCTTGAATGCCTTAGTCTCGGTCAAAAACAGGAAATGATCGTCCTTCGCCGGCGTATCCAACGGCGCACCCTTATCCTGCCAATCGGGGATCAACTCGTTCAAGGCGCGTGGTTCCAGAACCGCACCAGACAGGATATGCGCGCCAACCTCTGCGCCCTTTTCGATGACGCAAACGGCGATTTCCTTACCGGTTTCCTGTTCCAACTGTTTCAAGCGGATGGCGGTGGACAGACCGGAGGGGCCAGCCCCCACAATCACCACATCATATTCCATGCTTTCACGAACCACAGCGTCGGACATATTGATCGATCCTTATCTTCTTCATCAGGCGACTTGGCGGAATGGGTTTCGGCGGGCACAATAGCCCAGAAGCCCGAAATAGCAATCATGGTTGGCGACGGTAACGTGTTGGATGGCGACGTAAAAGCCCTGATATCAGCGCTGGAATGGCAAACAGCCATGGGCGCGGATGAGGCATTGGCAGATCAGCCCTGTGATCGTTATGCCGAGGCAGAGGCACGCCTGGCCGCCAGACGGGCCGCGGCTGAAAGCGCGCTTTCGCAGGCAAAGGCATCCACCGCACCACCAGCGACAAACCGCGCCAAACCAAGCGCCGACGCCCCATTGGGCGCAGCTGAAGCGGTGGAACAGGCCAAGACGGCTGCACACGCCTGCACGACCCTGGAAGAGCTGTCCGCTGCGTTGGAGCGTTTTGAAGGCTGCGAATTGCGATTTCATGCGAAGAACATGGTTTTTGGCACAGGATCGGTGGGCGCGCCCTTAATGCTGATTGGCGATGCGCCCGATACGGAAGAAGATCGAGCCGGAGCCCCCTTTGTGGCGCAAACCGGGACGCTGCTGGATAAGATGCTGCAAGCGATTGGCTTGTCGCGGGGGGATGTTTATCTCTCAAGCCCCGTCTTTTGGCGACCGGCGGGTAATCGATCCCCCACGGATGGGGAAATGGCTATCTGTCGACCGTTTCTGGAAAAACAGATCTCATTGGTCGGCCCGAAGCTGTTGCTTCTGGCAGGCGGTCAGGCGGTCAATAGTCTGATCACGTCGGTTGGTCCGAAACAGGGAATCACCCGCAGCAGGGGTACCTGGTTCGATATTCAGGTCGGGGAAACCTCCCTCCCCGCACTTGCGACCTTTCACCCGGCCTATCTGCTGAAAACACCATCTGCGAAGCGTCAGGCCTGGCAGGACCTGCTTGCCCTTCAGCGCCGCATGGCGGAAATGGGCCTTGCCTGAAACGAAGAAGGGCGCTGAAGATTTCTCCTCAGCGCCCCTTTCCAAGTCACAGTGCAATAGACTTACTTACGTGGTTCCGCCAGCAAGCCGCGGAAAATGGCATAGCACATCACCAACAACACCACGGTGAACGGCAGACCCGTTGAAATCACCATGGATTGCAGGGAAGACAAGCCCCCCACGGACAACAGCAGGACGATGGCAACCGCGCCTTCAAAGACGCACCAGAAAACACGCTGGGGCACCGGGGCATCCACTTTACCGCCCGCCGTGATCGTATCGATCACCAGCGATCCGCTATCAGACGATGTCACGAAGAACACGATCACCAGAACAATCCCGATCACCGACGTGATGGTCGACAGGGGCAAGGCATCCAGCATCTTGAACAGTTTCAGTTCAAGGGGTGCATTCTGGGCCAATGTATAGCCGTCCTGAATGACCTGCTGGATGGCAACGCCACCGAATACAGTCATCCACAACACGCAGACCAGAGACGGGATCAACAGCACACAGACCAGAAATTCACGGACCGTGCGCCCCCGGCTGACGCGCGCAATGAACATGCCCACGAAAGGCGACCAGGAAATCCACCAGGCCCAATAGAAGGATGTCCAGCCCTGGCTGAAATTCACATCCTCCCGACCGAATGGATTGGCCAGGGCAGGAAGATATTCCAGATAGCTGCCCAGATTGGAGACAAAGCCCGTCAGAATTGCGACCGTGGGGCCGACAAACAACACGAACAACAACAGCAAGGCCGCAAGTCCCATGTTGATTTCTGACAGGACCTTCACGCCGCCTTCAAGCCCGCGCAGAACCGAAATCAACGCAATGGCGGTAATGCCCGAAATCAACAACACTTCAGTCGTATCACTGACCGGCACGCCAAACAGTTCATTCAGACCGGCATTGGCCTGCGTTGCCCCAAACCCAAGGGATGTGGCCAGACCAAACAGTGTTGCAAACACAGCCAGGATATCGATGACATGACCGGTCCAACCCCAGACGCGATCCCCAAAGATCGGATAGAAGGCAGAGCGGATCGTCAGCGGCAGCCCTTTGTTATAGCTGAACAAGGCCAGCGCCAAGGCCACCACGGCATAGATTGCCCAGGGATGCAGCCCCCAATGGTAAATCGTCGCCGCCATACCCAAACGCAATGATTCCGCCTCATTACCTGCGGCTGCGCCCAATGGGGCCCAATCAGTACGGACCCCGTTTTCTACGCTGGTGCCGCCCATTGAACTGGCAAAGTGGCTCATCGGTTCAGACACGCCATAGAACATCAGCCCGATGCCCATGCCCGCAGCGAACAACATCGCAAACCAGCCGATATAGCTGAAATCCGGTGTTGCTTCCTTGCCGCCAAGCCGCACTTTTCCAAGGGGGCTGACAATCAGCGCCAGACAGAAGACAACAAAGATATCGCCCGCCAGCAGGAAGAACCAGTCAAAGCCCTTCGTTACGCTGGAAAACAAGAAGCTGAAAAGCGCGCCTGACTGTTCTGGCAAAGCCAGCGCGTAAAATACGAAAGCGATAATCGACAATCCGGAAATCATGAAAACCGGATTATGAATGTCGAACCCAAACCGCCATAGCTCTCCTTCGATATTGTGTTGGCCGATTTCGTAATCCGTGTCGATCCGTTCGACCGCTCCTTCAGGTTCAGGTATTCCCTGATTACCCTCTTGGTCAGACATAATGTCCCCCTCTTTTTGGTGAGTGTTTTTCATAAGTCAGCGGCCGTGACGCACCCCGCGTACTCCGTCCACTTGTCTGTCAAAATCCATTCCAGAAATGGATACGCAATAGTGTTAGCTTTTTTCTGGGGAATGCGCCCGACGCAGGATCTGATGGCCTAAACGCCGACCTGAATCACGCATACCCGATGAATGCCACAGCATTGGCGAATCCCCTCCTTCTAACCGCGGTGGGCTTTTTATTTTGGTACAGCACCACACATTATTTTTCATTTTGCGAATTTCATTTGATACGATTCGCTTAGTAATTGAGAAGCATATCCATATCATAAATTGTCAAAAGGTCAAAAAGCGCACATTTTCTTTATAATACGCGCCATTTATGCCATACAGAAAGCACATATCTTAATACATTTATGATGTATTTCAGGCTTTGATTTCTAATATATTGCAGGAAAATCCTTATTGTTTATTTAATCTGAGAAACACATCTAATTAACATTATGTGTTGCATTATAATAACATGAAAAGGCGCAGAAAACTGGTTATCAATGGTGATCGGCCTATCGCTGACCCGAGTATATGGTCAAGCGTACCGACCGACCCCCATTGTAGTTGAAACCTTCAATTTGGGCGACGGCATGCGGGGCAACACCCGATGCCTCGACCCGTTGCTGAAAATCTGGCGCAGACGCTTCCGGGATGGCCACAATGGCGCAGGTTGGGTCAGCCAGGTAGGATGCCGCCGCCCCTTCTATCGACGTGAAATAAGTTGCTGTTCCTGCCAGGAAGACAAGGCTGGGCTCAGAATATCCAACAATAGAAAAGGGTGCATCCGGACAGGTTTGCCGCCGCTGCGACACCACGTCCGCAACAGATTTCGAAATCCAGAAATCCTGTGCGGCAGGAAGGACTCCCTGAAAAATCGATCCAATCAGGCATACACCCGCCAGAAAGATTGGCAGGATACCCCGTTCCAAGCGCGCGCCATCGTGCAATGGACCCCACAGAAATCCCAACATCGCTATTCCCGCCAGAAGCGCCGGAATAAGCCAGAATGATAAGGGGTTACCATACAGCACCAGGACCGCGCCGACGGCCACCATCAACACCACCGTTATCAGCGCCGTCATACCAAGCCCGAACACTTTCAAAATTTGAAACAGTCGATCCCGCGGCATTTCCTGTACCAGCGCCGCCGCGCATAACATCGCCAGCGCAGGGTACAGCGGTAATACATAATGCGGCAGTTTGGTTGCGATCAGTTCAAAGATGATCCAGTTGGGGGCCAGCCATGCCAACACAAACCGGGCGCCTAAAGATGAAAAATTACGCGCGCCCCATAACAGGCCCAGCCCGGCAAACAGTCCAAATGGCCAGAATGCCAACCACAAGCTCAACAGATAATATCCGGGCGGCGCGCCATGAGATTCCTGCCCCGATAGAATTTTGCCCGCCAGATCCTGACCAACCGCCTCCTGAAAGAACGCCCCCCCGGTCGCAATCCCGATGGCAATGAACCAAGGGGCGACGATCAGGCAGGTCAGCCCCACTCCCGATAAAGGTTTCAGGGCGGTGAACCAATCCACCCGACGGTCCACGGCGATCAGACCAACAATCGTGACCCCTGTTATCAAAAGGATGATCGGCCCCTTGATCAAAATCCCAATGCCCAGCACAAACCAAAAGCAATAGGCAGTCTTGCGCCCGATCAGCGCCTCCCGGGATCGCGCCGTATAGGCCATTGCCAGACACAATTGCGCCGCCAGGATGCAGGCTAACAGGACGGCATCGGTCTTGGCCTGTCGCGCCTCAAACCCCAACAACACGCTGCCCATCAGGAACAGGGCTGCCAGAAACGCAACGCGTCTGCCAAACAGGACCCGACCCAATCCCCATGTCAGCAGCACCGACACAATTGCCCCGACCAAGGAAGGCACCCGGTAGGCCCATATCTTCGGCGCATCAGGGGTATCAAATAGAAGTGCCGATGCCGCTTGCAGCCAGTAAATGCCAATCGGTTTCTTATGACGGGGTGTCTCTTGAAAGCGAATGTCCAGAAAATCGCCGCTTTCCACCATCTGTCGGGACGCCTGGGCAAAGCGGGACTCATCGCGATCCATGGCCGGAAGACTGAAAAACCCCGGCAAAAAGACCAACAGGCTCAACAGCGCAAGCACTGGAAGAGCGACGGGACCCGGAAGGGCAAAACGGGCGAAAGCGCTGCGTATCATATCAAAAAATCAATCCGATCAACCGACATATTTTTGGTCACCCTAGCCCGTGCTTGTGACCGATCTGTGATGGTCTTTGTGATTTTCCTTAAAAAACAGTCTCCATCCCCGCCCCTGCCATAAATATGCCGCACGGCCTTCATGCAGATGACACCCATCATTCACATCAAAACTGTAGAAAGAAAAGGATGCCCGCTGGCGACTCACTGTCCCTGTGATTGGAACAATCAAATGCCGTCGAAGGATGTCACGCTCGCAACCAATTCCCGTCAGTCTTTTGCCGTCGCGGGGGGAACCGTAATTGCGGCAACAGGGCTTTTGGCCCTGGCAATGCTGATTTGGATCATCGCCTTCCTGACCGGGTTCCTGTTCCTGGGCCTAACGATTCTGGCGGTAATCACAATTGCCGCGGTGCTGTTGCAACAACGATTTCACGCCACAATCGACCCAGACCATCAGGCAACCTGGATTGCAGGCCTGCAGGCGGCGACGACATCCCTTCCTCTGTTCATCATATTGCTGGATGCGCCGCTTGCCCGGGCTTTGGCCCAGATCAACCCCTCGGAAAGACTGATGTTTCATCAGTTGGGGGATTTTGGGGATTCCGCCTATTATCTCTATCCCCTTGGCATAGTGGGATTAGTCCTGACCGGGCTTGGCCTGTGGGATAAAACACGATCCATGCGGCCGCTGTGCAAACAAGTCGGGGTCTATATCGGCTTTGCCTTCAGCGCCATCGCGCTCAGCGGCATTGCGGCAATACTGTTTAAAATGCTGATCGGACGTGCCAGACCAAGGGTCTTGATGGCTGAAGACTGGTATGGCATCGACCCTATCGGTTTCACGTCCTCTTACCAATCCTTCCCGTCTGGCCACGCCACAACCGCCTTCACGGTTGCCTTTGTCATCGCCTTTCTGTGGCCGCGCCTGATCTATCCAGCCATGGTTATCGCCGCCAGTGTCGCCCTGTGCCGGGTCGTGGTGAATGCCCATTTCCTCAGCGACGTGATCGCAGGCGGCATTCTGGCAGCGGTTGTAACATCCCTGCTGCGGGCTGAATTCGCCAGGCGGGGGTGGCTGTTCAAATCAAATGCAATCACACCCCGCCGCCCGACCCAGATCGGCAATCGGACATTAGAGATTTTCCCAAAGTCGTGATATCGAGTCTCGTCACGGCAACGTGAGATGATGTGTATCGCAAAACGGGGCGCTCTATCGCCACCTTGTTTCACATCAACTCGAACGCCTTTGCGGGGAACAGACTATGACGGGCACGATCAAGACCGATATCTGCATCATCGGCGCAGGCTCTGGCGGGTTAAGCGTCGCGGCCGGTGCCGCCCAGATGGGTGCCCGCGTGGTTCTGATCGAAAAGGGACTGATGGGCGGCGATTGCCTGAATTTTGGCTGTGTTCCATCCAAGGCATTGCTGGCCGCCGGTCATGCCGCCCATGTCCAGCGCCATTCTGACATTTTTGGGATCGAGCCCGTCCCCCCCAAGGTCGACTGGAAAAAAGTCCGCGCGCATGTCAACGGCGTGATCGCCGCAATCGAACCCAATGATTCCGTTGAGCGCTTCGAAAGCCTAGGCGTCACCGTGATCCAGCAACATGGCCGCTTCACCAGTCCGGCGGAAGTTCAGGCAGGCGATACAAAAATCCAGGCGAAATACTTTGTCATCGCCACCGGCTCCACCCCCTTTGTTCCCCCAATCGACGGGCTGGACAAGACGCCTTATTGGACCAATGAAACCGTCTTCGACAATGACCAGCCCATTGACCACCTGCTGGTCATCGGCGGCGGGCCCATCGGGATGGAGATGGCCCAGGCCCATCGCCGCCTGGGCTGTAAGGTCACCGTCATCGAAATGGCAAAGGCCCTGGCCAAGGATGATCCCGAAGCCACCGCCCTGGTTTTGGACCGCCTGCGCGCCGAAGGCCTGGACATCCGCGAGGAAACCGCCCTGAAAAGCGTCGCGCCCACCGATACAGGCATTTCCGCCACGGTGGAAAAAGACGGCAAGCAGGAGGTTATTACCGGCAGTCATCTGCTGGTCGCCGTAGGACGCCGCGCCAATATCGCCGGTCTGGACCTGGACAAGGCAGGCGTTAAGACAGAGCGCGGTGCGGTCACCGTCGATGACCATCTGAAAACCAGCAACCGCCGCATCTTTGCGATTGGCGACGTGACGGGCGGCCTGCAATTTACCCATATGGCGGGCTATGACGCGGGCATCGTCATCCGCCAGATGCTGTTTAAGATGTTCTGGACCAAGGTTGACCATCGGGCCGTCCCCTGGGTCACCTATACCGACCCCGAACTCGCCCAGATCGGCCTGACCGAAGCGCAGGCGGAGAAGGAATTGGGGGCCGGAAACTATCAGGTCCTGCGCTGGCATTTCGACGAAAACGACCGCGCACAGGCCGAACGCCGCACCGACGGGCTGATGAAAGCAATCGTTGACAAAAAAGGCCGCGCCCTGGGCTGCACAATCGTCGGCGCCCATGCAGGCGACCTGCTCCTCCCCTGGATCATGGCCGTGCAAAACCGCCAGAAAATGAGCACCCTCGCCAGCTTGATCGCCCCCTATCCCACCCTATCCGAAGTCACCAAACGCACAGCCGGCAGCTATTTCACACCCAGCCTGTTTTCGGAGCGCACGCGGAAAGTGGTACGGTTTTTGATGAAATTAATATAACACGCGAAATGTTACTTTTTATATCATATTAGCGCTATAAAACGCGATATTTTGCGTGTTATATTTTTTAGTATTGTATAACCTTATTATACGCTATAATTCGCGTGTTATCTCTTAATACGTCTATAAAGCGCGAAAAATGACGCAAAAAATTGACTTTAAAATCGCCTCAAGTGCAGAGATTGAAACCTATCTCTGCGCCCGACTGGAAGCGGTTCGGCTCAGCCAGAATATGAACCAATCCGAACTGGCGAAACGGGCCAGTATTTCCTTGCGCACCCTAACCCGCCTTGCAACAGGCGAAGGCGGGGTTTCCTTCGATACCATCATTCGCGTGATGTTAGCCCTGAATCTTCACCATCATTTAGAGAACTTCATTCCTGATCCGACAGTGCGCCCAATCGAAAGAGTCCAATTCAAGGGGAAACAGCGCCAGCGGGCGCGCCGAAAGCCAACCGAGGCTGAGCCCTGGACCTGGGCTGATGACGGGTCGACAAAATGACCGACGCACGGGTTTTACTATGGGGATCAGAGATCGGCGCTGTCTCCTGGTTGGAGGATCGTCAGATCGGCGTTTTCCAATATACAGGAGCTTTTGCCAAAAGTGGGATTGAGGTCGCGCCCCTGACCATGCCCTTGCGCGACGCCCCCTATGAGTTCCCCAACCTGAACCAACAAACCTTCAAAGGCCTGCCTGGATTGCTGGCGGACAGCTTGCCGGATAAATTCGGGAACGCCCTGATCGATGCCTGGCTGGCGCGCGAGAACCGAACTGCCGCCAGTTTCAATCCCGTTGATCGCTTGTGCTACACCGGGTCCAGAGGCATGGGCGCGTTAGAGTTTCAGCCAAGCCGAGGCTCCGTCGCGAACACCAGCAGAACAGTCCAAATCGAAGCACTGGTTGAGTTGGCCAATCAGGCCCTAGACACGCGCCGAACCCTGAACGGCCGATTCGACGGCATTGATGACCAATCCGCGATTGAAGACATCCTGCGTGTCGGCACGTCCGCAGGCGGAGCCCGGGCGAAAGCAATACTTGCCTGGAATGAAAAGACTGGTGAATTCCGATCGGGTCAGATCCCCAACGATCCGGAATTCGGTTACTGGATTATGAAATTCGACGGTATCGACGGCAATCGTGATAAGGAAATCGCGGATCCGCAAGGTTTTGGGCGTATTGAATATGCCTATTTCCTGATGGCCCGGCAGGCAGGAATCAAAATGACGCCATGCCGCCTGCATGAGGAAGGTGGGCGGGCGCATTTCATGACCAAACGATTTGACCGAACCACATCAGGTGAAAAAATTCACATGCAGAGCCTATGCGCCCTGCAACATTTCGATTTCAATATGGCCGGTGCCTACTCTTACGAACAAGCAATCCAAACTCTAAAATTACTCAGTATTCCGATGCCCAGCATTGAAGAGCAATATCGCCGCGCCCTCTTTAACGTCATCACCCGAAACCAAGACGATCACGTCAAGAACATCGCCTTCCTGATGGATCGCGCGGGGACATGGCGCCTAGCGCCCGCCTTTGACATCGCTTATTCCTATAACCCGGATGGCGCGTGGACCAGCCAACATCAGATGAGCCTGAATGGGAAACGCGATGATTTCACACCGGAAGACTTTCTGGCATTCGCAAAAATGGCCGGAATAAAAATAACAAAAATAAAAAGAATCCTGGCAGAAATTGCCGCTGCGGTCAGCGCATGGCCCCAACATGCAAAAATTGCGGGCGTGCCTTCAGGGGATGCATCCAGGCTGCAAAATACTTTCAGAACTCAATTGATCAGCTTGGAATAATTTTACTGCTATTTTTGCTGACAGCGCGACCGCGCCCAGGCCGAACGTCGCACCGACGGGCTGGTCAAAGCAATCGTCGACACGAAGGGCCGGGCGCTGGGCTGCACCCTCGTCGGACCCCATGCCGGGGACCTGTTGCTCCCCTGGATCATGGCCGTACAAAACCGCCAGAAAATGAGCACCCTCGCCAGCCTGATCGCCCCCTACCCCACCCTATCCGAAGTCACCAAACGCACCGCCGGCAGCTATTTCACACCCAACCTGTTTTCGGATCGGTCGCGGAAGGTGGTGCGGTTTTTGATGCGGTGAAAAACGCCTGGATGAGATAGTTTTCACCCCTATTAAAAATTAATCTTTAGAACTTCTTTTCGAATAATCTCGGGATGAAAATCGTATTGAGAAATGTGAATATAGTCCGTTGTGGATACAAAAAATCCCTGAAAAATCTGGATCAGAATCTCCTCGAAACACATATCTTTCAAATGAACCCTTTCTAGTACCCACAGCGCCAGCCTTATACAAAAAGTACAATATATCAGCTGATTTGTATCTTCTACTTAAACGCTCAGTAGATGTATCAATTAAAGCTCTTTGGAAAAGAATCTCAGAAAACTCCTCCTGTGTGAATTCTTTTTGTATTCCTGTTAGCACCTTATCAACACCCTCTAAAGAGAAGGGATCAATGGAAATTGTTAGATGCTCACTAATCTCACTCCAGCTTAGATTCGAATAGCGCTTTCGTGCTCTTGAAATTAATCCCTCAGATATTTCTCTGGAATTACCAGAAATATCCCTACAAGTTGAAAGTAATCTAACAATATCACGCGGTCTATGCCAAGACATATCTAATATAAATTTTGGATTTAATTGATAATATTTAGATTTTCTAAAATATCTTGGCCAAATATATGTCTCAATATTTCCAATTTCTGCAGTCAATACACCGCAATTTTTTTCAGAATAAGAAATTTTTTTGCAGATCATTTTAACAAGTGGATGATGGATATCTATTTTTCCATGATCGCCCCAGTTCATACAAAGACCAAATTGCTCCAATGACTTTTGTATTTCTTTACCGAGATACTTAACTTTTTCTAATACTTCTGATCGAATTGCGGCCAAAAAATATACGCTTCTAGATTGAATTGAATGCACCCTATTCAATCGTTTTATTGCAACAATAAGATCTCTAATAAGTATACAATCTATCTCAAAAAGAACTCCAGCACCTGTACGCGGATCAATTTCATCAAAGCAAAGATAAAATTTACTTTCTGATACAGGTGTCAACTTAGAAAATAATTCCTCAAGATTTTTTGAATATTTATGGAAACTTATTAAGTTATTTTCATGATCATCAAATTCAAACTTTAAATCTATTTTAGGATTGTAACTAAGGCGCACCGACCCATCTTTTATTTTAGGTAAAAACCTAAATATATTACTAGATTCTTCTTTTTGCGTAATTGATTGTGCATATTTTAAAAATTCAGAAAGGTGTTTATCATCTACATATAATTTGTTTTTTGGATCTTTTATTATAGTCGAAATTCTTTTTAGTATTATGTAAATCCAGACATCTTCATAATCCAAATCTCTGTATATGGATGATCGATCCTCAGATTTTATCTCCTTACCATTGAGAAAGGCCTTTCGAACGTCATCATAGATTTCTCGTGGGAAATCTGATCTAAAACGAAAAAGCTCCGGTTCAATATTTGATTCATTTTGTCTTAGGACATATTCCTGAATATATCTTAAAAACGAAGTTTTTCCTGTTCCTTTTAATCCATAAATAAAATATTTATTTCCATTTATAAAATCTTCAATATTTACACCCTCGGGCATAAAAAATGTCTCAAAAAATCTATTCCTAATATCTTTGCTATTCGCATCTAGCTCATCTGTTGCATCAATAGATCCGAAATACATTTCAGAAATTTGAATCCGATTCTCCGGCAGATGCACAGCTTGTCTATTTCTTTTGGGAAATTTAAAATTCTTTTGTTTTCGTGGCATTATGAAACCCTTTAAGTCTTTTTATGACATCACCTTTAATGGCTTTTTATAATAAATAAAATCTAAAATATACATATTTTTAGCTTAAGGTTTCAATATACGGATTCCGTGCAAAGAGCTTCATGCTGGTTTTCCTGACAGCGACCCCTCAAATATCACATTTGCGACTCCCTTTTCATCCCTGAAAAACCGATGCAGAGTGCGGCGGATTTTGAATTTCTGACGCTGTTGCAAAGGGTGGTTTTCCATGAAATCGCATGTCCGGGTTGTCGTTATTGGTGGGGGTGTTGTTGGGTGTTCGGTGCTGTATCACTTAACCAAGCTGGGCTGGACGGACCTGTTGCTGATTGAGCGGTCTGAACTGACTTCCGGGTCGACCTGGCATGCGGCGGGCGGGTTTCATACACTGAATGCCGATACCAATATGGCCGCCCTGCAGGGATATACGATCCGCCTGTATAAGGAATTGGAAGAGATCACGGGCATGTCCTGTGGCCTGCACCATGTCGGCGGGGTCACGATTGCCACGACCCGCGACCGGCTGGATTACCTGAAGGCGGAGCGTGCCAAGCATCGCTATATGGGTCTGGACACCGAAATCGTCGGGCCGGAGGAAATCCAAAAACTGTCGCCGATTACCAATGTCGAGGGCGTGTTGGGCGGGCTGTATGATCCGCTGGACGGACATCTGGACCCGTCGGGCACGACCCATGCCTATGCCAAGGCCGCCCGCATGGCCGGCGCAGAAATCGTGCTGCGCAACCGCGTGCTGGAAACCAATCCCCGCGCCGATGGCGGCTGGGATGTGGTCACTGAACAGGGCACGGTCACCTGCGAACACCTGATCAACGCAGCGGGCCTGTGGGCGCGCGAGGTCGGGCAGATGGCGGGCGTCTTCCTGCCGCTGCACCCGATGGAACACCAATATCTGGTCACCGACGACATTCCCGAAGTCTATAACCACCCGACCGAATTGCCCCATGTCATGGACCCGGCGGGGGAGACCTATCTGCGCCAGGAAGGCCGCGGGCTGGTGATCGGGATTTATGAGCAGGACTGTGACCCCTGGGCCGTCAATGGCACACCGTGGGATTTCGGCCATGAATTGCTGAACAACAATCTGGACCGCATTTCAGAGCCACTGGACGCGGCGTTCAAGCGCTATCCCGTGCTGGGCACGGCGGGGATCAAGACTGTGATCAATGGTCCCTTCACCTTCGCGCCAGACGGCAACCCACTGGTCGGTCCAGTGCCGGGCCTGCGCAATTACTGGTCCGCTTGTGCCGTGATGGCAGGCTTCAGCCAGGGCGGCGGCGTCGGCCTGACGCTGGCGGAATGGATGGTAGAGGGCGAGCCCAGCCGCAACGTCTATGCCATGGATGTCGCGCGCTTTGGCGATTACTGCACCCGGCCCTATACCCGCATGAAAGTGACGGAAAATTATCAGCGGCGCTTCTCCATCTCCTACCCCAATGAAGAACTGCCGGTCGGTCGCCCGCTACAAACCACACCCGCCTATGGCCTGTGGAAGGCAGAACGCGCGGTCTTCGGCTCTGGCTATGGCATGGAGCATGTGAACTATTTCGCACCCGAAGGCGAACCGCTGTTTGAAACGCCAAGCTTCCGCCGTTCCAGTGCCTTTGACGCCATCGGGGCCGAATGCCGCGCCGTGCGGGAAGCGGTGGGCATCAATGAGATCCACAATTTCGGGAAGTATCTGGTCACTGGCACGGGTGCCGTGGCCTGGCTGAACCATATCATGACCAACCGCGTGCCTGCCGTCGGCAAAATCGCGCTGACCGCGATGCTGTCGACCAAGGGCAAGATCATCGGGGATTTCACCATGGCGCGCCTGGGGGAAGAAGAGGTGCAATTGACCGCCTCCTTCTCTGCCCAGTCCTTCCATATGCGCTGGTTCCAACAGCACCTGCCCGAAGACGGATCGGTCAGCCTGCGCAATGTGTCGCTGGAGCGGATCGGCTTTCAGATTGCCGGGCCGAACGCCCGCGACTTGCTGTCCCGCGTCACCGACAGCGACACGTCCAATACCGCCATGCCCTTCCTGAGCTGCACAGCCATCGAGATCGGACCGATCCCGGCCCTGGTCAACCGCGTCACCTATACCGGTGATCTGGGCTATGAAATCTATGTCCATCGCGATCATCAGGTTGCGCTGTATGAAGCCTTAAAGAGTGCCGGGGCCGATCTGGGCCTGAAACCCTTTGGCATGCGGGCCATGATGTCGCTGCGGCTGGAAAAGAGTTTCGGTTCCTGGCTGCGGGAATTCCGCCCGGACTTCACCCCGGCAGAAACCGGCTTGGACCGTTTCTGCAATTTCAAGAAGAATGACTTCATTGGTCGGGATGTTGCCGTTGCAGAGCGCGAAAATCCACCTGCCAACCATCTGGCAACCTTCGTCGTGGATGTGCCAGACAGCCCGGAATCTGCTGATTGTGTCGCAGACGAGCCGATCTGGCAGGACGGCAAGGTCATCGGCTATGTCACATCAGGCGGCTACGCCCATTGGGCCCGCAAGTCCGTCGCGATTGGCATGATCCCCAAGGAACGCATTATCGAGGGCGGCAAGTTCGAGATCGAAATCTTAGGGGTGCCCCATACGGCCACCCTGATCACCGAAGCCCTGTTCGACCCGAAGGCAGAGCGGATGCGGGGGTAACCCCGCCCGCCCGCCTTAAGGATTGCGCGGTGCGACTTTGGCGGCCAGCAGGCGACGTTTGCGCTCGCGGTAGAAGGAATAGACGCCGGTGCCAACGATGATGGCGGCACCGATCAGGGTCCATTGGCTGGGGTAATCGTTGAAGACGAAGATCCCCAGCAGGATGGCCCAGATCATGATCGTATAGCGGAACGGGGCCACGAAGGCGATTTCGCCAACGCGCATGGCCTTCACACTGAAGATATAGCCGAAAATCACACAGACGGCCGCCGTGCCCAACAAGGCAAGCGCGTGCCCGCTTAAGGGGCGCCATTCCATCGTCGGGGCCATGACCGCCGCCAGAACCGTGACCGCGACGGAGGTCAGCAGGGAAACGAAGATTGAGGGTATCTGGGCGTTCAGCCGCCGGGTCGAAATATCCCGCAGCACGACAAAGGCAACCGCAACCAGCGCCAATATTGAAAAGCTGTTGAACCCGTCAGACCCCGGCCGCACGATCATCAGAACACCACAGAATCCAACCGCAATCGCCGACCAGCGCCGCCAGCCCAGGGGCTCCTTCAGGAACACGGCGGCGGCCAGAGTCACGGCCAGCGGCATGGTCTGCATGATGGCTGTCAGATTGGCCAACGGCATATGCAACAGGGCCGTCAGAAAGGCGGTGGTGGACCCGACCTCCCCCAGAACACGCAGGGCCAGAATGCCGCGCTCCCGCTTTGGAACGGAGACTTTCAACTCGCGTCGCCAGGCTGCAATCACCACGATCATTGCGGTCGCGGCCAATCCCCGGAGCAACATCGCCTGATACATGGAAACGAAATCATAGGCGAGTTTCATCAATGTATCATTGACGATAAACGCCGCCATGCTGGCCGCCATCAAGGACGCGCCTTTTATATTATCGGACAAAACCATCTGCGGCTTATCAACCAATCCCTGCGAAAGGTCCAGCACGATTTCATCAAAATGGCCCTATCAAAGTGCTGTGAACATCCTATATCTAAAGCCAATTAAGCAAAGTTCGGGATTTCTGGTATGAAACGCGTTGAAACAAAACTGTCTGTGAACCTGAACAAGGTGGCCCTGCTGCGCAACCAGCGTCATGTCGGCTATCCCGATCCCATTGAGGCGGGCCGTACCGTGCTGCGGGCGGGTGCCCATGGCCTGACCGTGCATCCGCGCCCGGATGAGCGTCATATCCGAAAGAGCGATGTGATGAACATCGCCGCGATGATCCGCGATGAAGGATGGGCCGCGCGCGGGGTGGAATTTAATGTGGAAGGCAATCCCTTCGATGATTTCCTGGCCATCATCAACAAGGTCCGCCCGGATCAGGCAACGCTGGTCCCGGACTCCCCCGATGCTGCCACGTCTGACAGTGGCTGGGATGTGTTTGGCGAGGCTGACCGGCTGAAGCAGACAATCGCCACCTTAAAAGGCCTTGGCTGTCGTGTCGCGCTGTTCATGGATGCGACCGACGATCCGGCCCCGGCCATGCAAAAAGCCGCCGCCCTGGGGGCCGACCGCGTCGAACTCTATACCGGCCCCTATGCTGATGCCTTTGGCACGGCGGACGAGGCCGCGTTATTGGCCCGCTATGCCAGATCGGCCCAGGCGGCGCTGGATGCCGGCATGTTGATCAATGCCGGACATGACCTGACAACAGAGAATCTGCCGAACCTGATCCGCGCCCTGCCCCGGCTGGACGAAGTTTCCATCGGTCATGCCTTCACAGCAGATGCGTTGTGGATGGGCTTCGATGCCACCGTGAAGGCTTATTTGACGGCCTTGCAGTTTAAGGGCGACCAGAAGACGGCAGCAGCCTAGACTCTCCCGATGAAAGCACGCGGCATTGCCGTCCCTCACAGGAGGGTGGTGATATCTGCAAACAATGCCGTCGCTCCCGCGCAGGCGACAGCCCAGGGCCACCCACGCCCATCGTGCCTGCCGCCCTGGACCCCGGATCAAGTCCGGGGTGACGACGACATAGGCACCCTCTCCCTGAGAAGCGTTTCGTCTTGAAGGGCGGGCCCGCTGTAAATATCGCTCAGCGCAGCAGTTTCTTTGCTTCCTCCAGCGCCTTTAAAAGCCCGCGATCATTATTGTCCTTCATCGCGGCATCGGCGATGGCGTATTGGCGCAGGGCGGCATCTTTTTTCATACCCGACGGGGCACGGTCCAATTCCGCCTTAAATGTCTTCAATTGCGCAACGGCCGTGGGCTTACCCGAAGGCACGCGAGGGGCGGCCGTCAGGGGAGTATTTGAAACAACCGTCTGCGTTTTCTTAGGTTTTGCTTTTGCCATGCGACTCTCCGAGTAAAGCGGGGGTAGGCCCCAAACGGGGTCCCGCGCAAATGGCGACACAGTATCGCCCATTCATGAAGGGGAGGGCCGGGGGTCCGGTCCATTCAGCGCAGTATAGCCTATATCCAACGCTTAAGCATCCGCTGATAATTGACGGCGGGTTCAGCGGCTCAGACTACGGTTTTGGGAAACCGTCGCGCCAGATAATAGGCGAAAATGGTGGCTCCGACGAAGATCACCGCGCCAATGATAAAAGGGGAGTCCGGCCCAAAGGCGCTGAAAACCGCCGCCCCCCAGGCAGGCCCTAAGATTCGCGCGAAGGACTGGGCGCTTTGGGCATTGCCCAATGTGCCGCCACGCATTGCCTTGGGGGCAATCTGGCTCAACAGGCTTTGCATGGCCGGATTGTGCAACCCCATCCCGATCGCCAGCAGGCCCATGGGCAGCAGGATCATTATTGGGGCGTCCACGATCAGGATCGCCAGCATCGTTGCAGTCAGTGTTCCAGCCGCAAAGATGATCACCCGCGCCTCCCCGAATATGGGCACAACACGGCGCACCAATCCCCCCTGAACCAGCACGGTGATCAATCCGGAAAAGGCCAGATAATACCCAACATCCCGCGCGCCCAGCCCAAATTCTGCGGCCGCCCAAATGGCAAATACCCCTTCCATCGCAGTGAAGACCAGATGGATTGTGAAATGCAGCACCAATAACAGGGAGATATTGTTGTTGCGCAGCACATTGGTGGCAAAGCGAACGATTTGGTCGTCACTGTGTCGCGCGGGTTCTTTAACGAACAGCACCGCGATCAACAGGCCCAGCGCCGCACAGCCTGCCGCCGCATAGGCGGGCAGCGCATAATTTGGCGCATCGCCCCCGACCGCCCAGGCACCCAGGCCTGGCCCGATGCAAAAGCCGACCCCGAAAGCAGCCCCCAGCATCCCCATACCCTTTGCCCGGTCTGCATCCGATGTCACATCCGACACATAGGCCGCCGCCGCTGTGAACCATCCCGCCGCCAGCCCCGCCATGACCCGGCTGGCATAAACTTCAGCCAGTCCCTCAACATTCGCCAGCCAAAGATAAGACAGCACCGTCGCCAAAGCAGAGGCAAGCAGCACCGGCTTGCGCCCGATCCGGTCAGACAGCCAGCCCCAAACCGGTGCGCTGATCACAGCAGCCATGGAGAATGCAGAAAAAATCAGCGGCGCCGCGCCCGACTCACCGCCCAGCGCCGTCACCTGAAAGGGCAGCACCGGCACGATGATGCCAAGGCCGATGATACTGAACACAGTGGCCAGAATAAGCGGCAGGATGGGGCGGAGACTGGACATCACAACTCAAAGAGAAGAAGGGGCGGGATTATCTGTTGACGTGCGAAAGTCATACTGGACCCGCCGCGTCAGGAAAAGGCATTTGGCCCCGATGCCTAGAAAGAAGAGCCTGGCTGGGTCAGAAAGTCGCGCTCTGCATCGGTGCTGATCCGACCAAGCGCCGCATTGCGATGGGGAAAGCGCCCGAACCGAACGATAATGTCGCGATGCTGCCTGGCATATTCGTCATAGGTTTCATCCCCCATACTGGCGATCAGCGCACAGGACCAGTCCTGGTCTGCCAGGGATTCACTGTGTTCAAATGGCAGATAGAAGAAGAGCTCCGACAGGGTAGGCAGACCGGGATCGGTATGAAATCCGCGCGCAATGACATAGCGGGCAATGTCCCGGGCCAATGGATCCATCGCGAAGGCCTTTGCCGAGTCGCGATACAAATTGCGGGAAAACTGATCCAGCACGATCACCACCGCCAGCGCGCCCAGCGGCGTATCCGACACCGCCCAGGCCGCCTCGCTGCTATCGCAAAATGACTGATGCAGATCAGAAAATTGCTGATGGATCGCCGCATCCAACGCGTCGGACCGCGCAAACCAATCCTTGGGTCCATGCTGCGTGCACCAAAAATCCAGAACATCCGTAATCACTGAAGAAACACCCTCTTGCTGTCTATTTCCGCAAGCCTATCGCACTCCCGCCGGTTTTGAAAATTCCAGGACCCGATGCAATCCACATCTTGCACCGCCTGAGCCGGAGCGCTATAAGCCGTTCCGCTTTATGGTGATGGTTCGCCATCATCCGATCGCACCCTATCGGAGTGTAGCGCAGCCTGGTAGCGCACCTGCTTCGGGAGCAGGGGGTCGCAGGTTCGAATCCTGCCTCTCCGACCAATTCAAAAATATCATGCAGTTTGAGGGCGCACAATTTGCGCCCTCTGCTGTATGCATTAGTCGTTTGCAAACAGGCTGATGATTTCCGCCTGGGCGGCTTTCAGGACGGGGCGGATTTGGGTTTGGGGCATATAGGCCAGCAGGATCCGCTGTTCCGCCAGATCATCGGCGATGGGGATGGAACAGATGGGGCGGCCATCATAGGTGACGGCGGTTTTGGGATGAGTGTGGGTAACAGCAATGCCAAACCCATTGGCGACCAGTGACCGCAGCAGTTCAAAGCCACGGACCTGTGCCGTGATGATGGGATCAACCTTGCTGGCCCTCAAAAGCCCCAGGACATATTGGGCGCTTAACGGTTGATCCAACAGGACCAGTTTCTGATTATGCAATTCAGACAGAAACACACTCTTTCTGTCGGCAAATTCATGATCGACCGGACAGATCACATGGGGCTGTAAGCTATAGATCGTCTGGGTCAGCATATCGCTTTCCAGACCCAAATCATAGGTGATGGCCAGATCCGCCGCGCCCCGTTTCAGGGTGTTGGCCACCCCTTCCATATCCGCCTCCGTATAGCGGACGATGACGTCGGGCAGCTTTTCCCGAAGGCGCATTAGCAGCCGGGGCAGGATGTAAGGCGCAATCGCCTCGTAACAGCACAGGCCGATTTCACCGCTTAATCCTGCATTGGGGCCTGCCAGTGCGGCAACTGTTTGCGCCTGATCGCATAACAGGTGGGCCTCCGCCATGACCTTCACACCAAACCGTGTCAGCGAGACGCCGTGGGCCGGATGCCGCGTGAACAGCTTCAGACCATAATGCTGTTCCAAGGCCGCAATGGCGGTAGAAATCGATGGCTGTGACACATGCAGATTATGCGCCGCCGCCGTCACGCTGCCCGCATCCGCAGCCGCCAGCGCATAAATGATTTGTTTCAGAGTTATCGATTTGATTTTTTGATATTGAGTATACATTAATATTATTATCTTTGATGACTAATGTTTTGTAAAGATGCCCTCAGCCCTTTCAACGCGCGGAGTAGACATGACACAGCATCTTGATGAACGGACCGTTTCAGAGTTCCGCAACAATGGCGTGACTGTAATGCGGGGTGTGTTTAAGGACTGGGTTGAAACGCTGCGCGACGGCGTTGCCCTGAACATGCGTGAACCAGATCCGACGGCCCGTATCTATACCGGGGAGAATGGCGGTGGCCGCTTCTTCGTCGACTATTGCAATTGGCAGCGTATCCCCCAGTACAAGGACTTTATCTTTAACTCTCCCGCCGCAGAAATCGGGGCAGAGTTAATGGACAGCAAGATGGTGCAGTTGTTTCACGAACATGTATTGGTCAAAGAGGCTCAGGCTGGGGTGCCAACGCCCTGGCACCAGGATATGCCCTATTACTGTGTGGATGGCCCCAAGACGGCCAGCCTTTGGATTCCCCTGGATGAGGTCCCGCGTGAACGGGGCGTCGAATTCATCGCAGGGTCCCACCTATGGGGCAAATTCTATCGCCCGCAGCGGTTTAACGGTCAGCCGTTGAACGAAAATGATATCCTGGAAGATATCCCCAATGTGAATGAGAACCGGGGCGACTATGACATTGTCTCCTGGGACGTATCCCCGGGCGATGCCATTGCCTTTGATTATCGGACCATCCATGGGGCACCGGCAAACAACAGCCCCAGCGAACAGCGCCGCGCCTTTTCCCTGCGCCTGGTCGGCGATGGGGTACGGTTCGCCCGGCGCGAGGGTATTGTCACCTCCCCGCCCTTCACTCAGGTCCAGTTAAAAGACGGAGATCCGCTGCAGGCGGATGAATTTCCGGTCCTTATCCCCGCTTGATAAGAGCGACGTTAAAGGACGACCTGTTGCAATACGATAACCATCAGACAAAGGCCCAAACCAGAACCCCTCCGCCTAAGACCGCTATCGCCCCTGCGGTAGCAACACGTTTGATCGGGCCATCGCCTTCCATATCATGGCCATGACCGTCATGTTTGTGTTTGGAGGCTAAGAAGAGAAGACTGGCTGTCACGGCCATAAAGGCCAGGTTCAGCCAGAATGTGTAGTCAATCTGGAACTGAACGATATCAGTGACCGTGCGCGCACTTTCCGGGGAAATTCCCAGCAGGGCAAAGCTGCCGGACAGGATCAGCGCGGTGGCGACGATACTGATATACATGATACCAGCGATATACAGGGCGACGCGATAACCATAGTATTTTGCATTCACGGCAACCAGCGGAGGCACCATCAGATCGGAATAGATGAAACCCATCAAACCGGCAAACATCACCCCATTGGAGGCGAGCACTGTTGCCAGTGGGATGTTACCCATTGATCCGATGAAGGTGGCTGCCGCAACGAAGGGTGCGACCAGCGCATTTTCAACAGCGATCACCCAAGCTGGCAGTGTCGATGTCATATCGATCAAGAATATCTGGCCCCAGACTGCTGGTGGAACGAGGACAGAGACAAAGCCCGCAACGACAAAGCCAATCAGCACCTCTTTCCAGACCATCAGCCAATCCATCACGAAGGTATGGCCGACCATTTGCCAGCCTTCCCGGCTAACCAACCGCTGGCGCCAATCGAAATCGTCCGTGCCGGATTCGGCTTCTCCTTCCACCTTCTCGCGGGCGCGCTGCATCCAAGATTTGGGATAGGTCAGGCGGATTAAAACGCTGCTGATCGCAATAAGGATCAAGCCACCGATAATCTCGGCGGCCAAATACTGCCAGCCCAGAAAGATATAAATCAGAATTCCCAGCTCGATAACCAAATTGGTTGAGGCAAACATAAACGCGACCGCCGCAATGAAATGCGCTCCCTTGCTGAGCAGAGCCCTAGCGGCTGCCAAGGCAGCGAAGGAGCAAGAGGAAGATACGGCGCCAAAGCCTGTTGCAAAAAGGATAGATTGAGGCGAAGCCTTGCCCATAACACGGGTTAAATTCCGTTTGGGCACGAAGGTCTGAATCATTGCACTGATAAAATACCCCAGGACAAAAGCCCACCCGGCCTTCCAGAAAAAGCCAAGAGCGGTCTTTGTCGCCTCCGCATAAATATTCCAAAATTCAGAACTAAACATAGCGTGTACGGCAACCGATCATGGCGAAGAAGCAGGTTAAACAGCCCAATCCGTGCCCATTTGTTATTAAAAGACTGGTTTTCACGTAAGTTAAGCAACCAGTATTTCAATCACAAAAGCCGCTACTTCAGATCAATTGCAGAGCGTTCCAGTTTCTTGATCGTATCCAGGCCAGGTAGGATTTCACCATTCAAAAACTCTAAACGAGCCTGGGGTCCACCCGGGTTTTTGTTTGGAAACCGGGTCTTCCAGGAATCCATTTTCATGGTCAGACCACACAGGACGCCGCCAACAGAGGTATGGTGGCTGGTAATATATTGCCGAACGGCCTTGAAATGCTCCGCAGAGGCATTATCCCAGAAATCATGGGTTTTGCGGTCGAATGTGTCGAAACGCAAATTGATAAGGCGGACAATTTCCTTCATATCCGCTTCGACCTGATCGATCATTCGCTCTTTGGGTCGATCATTGCGAATGGTCCAGGCCCCCTTCATTTCCTGAAGCCAGACAATGAATCGCTCTACGGTCGGCGCAATCTTATCCAGGCAGTCCCGGAAATAGGCCAGCGACAGGAAGATATCCCCATAATCTTCAACGAACCGGGGAATATCCATCACCTTCACATCAAGCTCTCGCGCTAATTTCGCAAGATTAGAGCGTGTATCCTCCTGATGCGGGTTACGCAACATCGCGATCAGATCGATGCTTTCATCCAGCCCGTCCACATCCGTGCCAAAAACCTGCGCGATCAATGGTCTGGTGAATTCCCGCATTCGATCCGCCAGGATCGCCTGACGCTCCGAAGAGAGCTTGAGGTATTCTTCATCATTCACGGCGATGCCCAGCGCGCGCAAGGAGATCCGACAGGAATAAACGTCGAAGCTGGGCATCTTGTCCAAGCCCCGGATTTTTACCATATCGTCGGGCAGACTTTCAGCGTCCGTTTCTTCAAAAAAATCCGGCAGGTCCTGCACATACAGCTGACCGCTGACCCCCGCCTTGTCCCTGAACAATTCAACGGCTGTTTCCAGCCGGCTGTTTTTGACCAGGCAGGCGCGGCGCAAAGCCGGTGTTTTTATCGGAATCATACATAATGGCAGGATATGCAGGCTATCCTGTTGCTCGGTTGTCGGCTTCAGCGCCTCATCCACTGTTCACTGTCCTTTGTCCGCGCCCATCGCCCCATCCAGCGCACGACATTATTTGCCCGAGATATTTCGCATATTAGCGCAATTTTGCAATGCCTCGTATTAAATAAGGTTAACAAAATTTATTACGAAACAATTCTCGCCTGAAACAGCTGTCTCGGGTGCAGGATATCATCCTGGGCATCCAACAACGCCAATTCCCGCGTCCCAGCCGCCTGGGTTGCGCCAAAAACTGCGTGCACGGCCGCGGCGGTTCGCGCCAAAGCCGCATCCGCCTGTCGATTTTCCAAATAAAATGCCAGGAACAGGGCCGCCGTTAAATCCCCCGCTCCATTCGGCGCAGGATTCAGATCCAGCTTGGGTGTGGAAACCAGCCACGCGGCCTGCTGTGTCACAACCAGCATTTCTATATGCCCCTGTGGGGTCTGATCCCCCTCTAAACTGGTCAGCAATATCAACTTGGGGCCGAGCGCCAGAAGGGCCCGACACCCAGCCAGAGCGGATGCGATATCCGTTACCGCGATACCGGTCAGCAGGGTCAATTCAAACACATTCGGGGTCGCAATATCAGCGGCGGGTATTGCACGTTCTTTCATAAAGGCTGGAATGTTATCGCGCACATAAATGCCAGGCGCAACATCCCCCATAACAGGGTCACAACAATATAGAGCCGACGGGTTAGCTTGCTTGACTGTTGCCACAGCATCCAGAACAGCCGCACCCAAATCCGCATCTCCCAAATAGCCGCTGAGGATTGCCTTGCATCGGGGAAGCACCTGCATCTGCTCCAGCCCGGAAACAACATCCCGTATGGTTTGCGCAGAAAACACCGGTCCCATTGGGGGACCATAGCCGGCATGGGCCGCAAACATGACAGTGTGAACCGCCCAGACTTCGCGCCCCAAACGTTGCAACGGAAAGGTTATCGCGGCATTTCCCACATGACCGTAAGCAACATGCGATTGGATGGATAAAATGGCCATGGTACCTCGTGCGCCTAACATTGTGCGGGATATCAGCGATGCGCTTGTTTAAAGGGTTACTCCCGACATTGCCAATCGGGAAACCCATTCCTATCATTGCGCTGCAATCCTATCCTCTGTTCTAGAGAGTGTTCCTTTCGGTGCCAAGCCAGTCCTATATCTTCAAAGCGCCCGCCCCCAACAATGTGCAGGGCGCCGCCTATATCGTTATGTGTTGCGTCCTGGTGGCGATGACAACATTGATCGCGCGGGCCTTAGGGCCGCAAATTGCGGGAGAAGCAGCCCTGCATCCGGTTCAGGTTTCCTGGGCCCGGTTCTTTTTCGCGGCCTGCACGATCCTACCCATCGCAATGATGCGAGGCGTCACGCTGAACGATACACCCTGGCTATTGCATCTGGGGCGAATTCTCTTGGGGCTTGGCGGGGTGATCGGAATGTTCGCCGCCGCCGGGTTGATGGTTTTGACCGATGCGACGGCTATCAGCTTTCTAAGCCCGCTGTTCAGCATGATTTTTGCCATCTTTTTCTTGCGGGAAACCATCGGCCCCTGGCGTTGGCTGGCCGCAGGCATTGCCTTTTTGGGTGCCATGGTCCTGACCAGACCAGGTTTGGATACGTTCCAACCCGCTGCATTGATCGCGCTGTCCGCAGCCGCCTTTTTGGGGGTCGAACTGATTTTCATCAAACTGCTGAGCGGGCGCGAAAGACCGTTGAAGATTCTGGCAATCAATAATGGCGTCGCGGCCCTGATTATCAGCATTGCCGTGATTTTCTTCTGGAAACCACCAACTCCCATACAATGGGTCATGCTGGTCGCCTTGGGCGTCATCATGGTATCTGCACAGTCCCTATTCCTGAAAGGCATCGCCATGGCAGAAGCGAATGTCGCCGCCCCGTTCTTCTATACAACACTGATTTTTGCCAGCGTTTACGGCTGGATCGTATTCAATGAAATACCGGGTCTATACAGCCTGGTGGGGGCAGGTCTGATTGTATGCGGCGCATTATTGCTGACCTGGCGAGAGAATCTGGCACGGAAGAAAATGCCCGGCGACACACCAGCGACACAGTAAAACTGTGCAGACGCGAGAAAAGAATTTAACCCCCTAAAAAAATGAAATACATTCCAACTAGTGGAAAATCCCTTACAGGAGACTGTGAATGCCTGCATCTGCCCGCCCCCGTCGCTCCGTTCTTTATATGCCAGGATCCAATCCCCGCGCCTTGGAGAAAGGTCGCACTCTGTCGGCAGACGTGCTGATTCTGGATCTGGAAGACGCCGTTGCACCGGATGCCAAGGCCGCTGCCCGTACCAACATCGCTGCGGCTTTAGCGGAGGGCGGATATGGAAAACGCGAGATTCTGGTGCGCGTAAACGCGTTGGACGCCCCCTGGGGGCGTGAGGATTTGTCCGACCTGGCATCTTGCGGCGCGGATGGAATTTTGCTGCCAAAGGTCGAAAGCGCGGATGCGGTGCGCAAGGCGCTGTCGATCCTGGATGCGGCGGGCGGTCCCGCCGATCTGGCCATCTGGTGCATGATTGAAACGCCCATGGGTGTGCTACACGCCGAAGAAATCGCCGCCGCGTCACCGCGCATGGCTGGTTTCGTGATGGGGACGTCCGATTTGGCGAAAGAACTGCATTGCCTGCATACACCCCAGCGCTTGCCGTTCATGACCAGCCTGAACCACGTTGTTCTGGTTGCCCGCGCCTATGGATTGGCGGCATTAGATGGCGTGCATCTGGACCTGTCTGATGATCAGGGATTCACGGAAAGTTGTCAGCAAGGGCTGGAATTGGGGTTTGACGGTAAAACACTGATCCATCCAAAAACCATCGATCAGGCCAATCAGACCTTTGGACCCAACGCGCAGGAAGTGGAAAGCAGCAAAGAGATTATTGCGGCCTTTGAGGAAGCCCAGTCTGCCGGAAAAGGGGTCGTGGTGCTGAATGGAAAACTTGTTGAAAATTTGCACGTTGAGAACGCACGGCGCATCCTGACCCTGGCGCAAATGATTGAAGACCTCTCAACGGAAAAGGAGTAAATATAGTCGAACCGGATGATGAGTACCTAGGTAATGGCAGGTCCATATGTCTGATTTCACAGGATTATACCCTGTATAGTCTTTTCGCCGCTTCTCTCATCCGTTCAGGAGAATGCTCAAATGTCACCTTTGGCTTCCTCTCAAGGCCCCATTGGCACAAAGGGATCCAAATCCTCCAATGGGCGGTTTTTTGAAGATTTCACACTTGATGAAGTTATCATCCATGGTGCCCCCAGGACGATTTCCGATGGCGATGTAGCCCTGTATCATGCCCTGACCGGCAATCGTTTCACGCTTCAGACGTCTAATCAGTTTGCGCGGGATGTCGGCTACAGCACGGCACCCATTGATGATATTTTCCTGTTCAATGCGGTATTTGGCCTATCGGTCACTGATATCTCCCGCAACGCTAAAGCCAATCTGGGCTATGCCGGATGCGATTTTCTGGCGCAGGTTTTTACAGGTGAAACGCTTTCCGCCCGGTCAAAGGTTATTGGCCTGCGCGAAACTTCATCCGGGGACAGTGGTATTGTCTATGTTCTAACCGAAGGATTGGACCATCGTGACGTCCCTATACTTCGATTCATCCGCTGGGTTCTGATCCCCAAACGAGACCCAAACAGCCCCCCGCGAGACTCTCATGTTCCGGATCTACCTGACCATGTCTACCCGATTACCGTCCCGCCGCACAGGTTGAACCGCAACTGGAATGACCTGCGCACAGGATCCCCCTATCGATGGGAAGATTTTCAGGCCGGTGAAAAAATCGATCATATTGATGGCGTCACGGTAGAAGGCGCAGAACATATGACCGCAACCAGGCTGTACCGAAATGCGGCGCGCGTTCATTTCGACGGTTTGAAGATGAAGAACAGTGCCGACGGCCAACGCCTGGTTTACGGCGGGCATGTCATTGCCCTTGCCCGGGCGCTATCTTATAACGGTTTAGCAAATGCATGCATTCTGTCCGCCATCAATGCAGGACGTCACTCAGCACCCGTTTATGCCGGTGACACGCTTTATGCCTGGACCGAGGTCAAGGAATGTATCGCCCTGCAAAACCGGTCTGACATTGGAGCCTTACGAGTGGTAACAAGGGCAATCAAAAACGAGCCTTGCACAGAGTTCCAGGAGTCGGGGGATAACCTTGTCCTGTCTTTAGATTACACCGTAATCCTGCCCAGACGGTAACATTTGGGAGATTTCAATGAAGTACATCGTGTGTTTTCTCTCTGTCATCATGCTCTTCAACCTGATGTCCCTGCAGCGACTTCATGCCGACACCCCCTTGTCAAAACCCAAGGGCAAAATCATCCTGACCATAGAAGGAAAGATCACCAATAAGAACCATGGTGAAAGGGCCGTATTCGATCACGCCATGTTGGCGAACCTGGACACGTTCACTATAACGACATCCACCCCCTGGGATGTGGGTGTTTCAGAATTCACCGGATGCCGGCTATCGAAACTGATGGAGGCAACCGGTGCCGATGGGACAATCATGTTTGTAACAGCCCTGGATGGGTATGAGGTGACAGTGCCCACCAGTGATATCAAAGAATTTGATCCAATCCTAGCCTGGGCACGAAATGGTAAGGTTATGACGATCCGGGAAAAAGGCCCATTGTGGCTGATCTATCCATTTGATAGTGCCTCTGAACTCAGAGGAATGGAGTATTCCGCCCGTTCTGTCTGGCAGATTGAACGGATTGCATTTCAATGAGCCAAACCCCAACGGGCCGGATCGTCTCCACACGGACTTTTGTAATCGCAATGGCGATCTGTGTTTTTTTTCTGTTAGGTCTGTTCATAATCCTAATTTCCCAACGCATCTTCCTTCAACAAATCAATTATGAAAGTGCGCCAATCGCAGCCTATCAGCTGCGCACCCATTATACGAAAATTCGATTGGGCCTGACTGAACTGGCACATTCTGACGCCGATGCGAATGTTGAAGAAACCATCCTGTCTTATGATATTCTTTATGAACGAATCAGCAGTCTGCCCATGCGCCCGCCCTATCGTGGGCATGTTGATGGAGAATTTGCTGAAAAACTGTCCCTGATTCAGGACGCGACCCGAAACGCGGACCCAATCATTAACAAGCTGAGGAACGCGCAGCCCGAGGACGTGCCTGCCCTGGCGTCACAAGCACTAAGATATCTGAATGGATATGACGCCGTATTTGCGTCCTTCGCATCGCGCATCAATCAGGACATGGCGGAACGGCGACAAGACTCCCAGAATCGTATTCTGATTGGTCTTCGGTTCCTGATACTTCTGGTGGTCGCGGTCTTGGTCGCGTCTGGATTTATCGTATGGAGACATATGCGCCAGCTGGATAAGTTGGCAGAGGCGAATGTATCCTTGTTGGACACTTCCAAAAAACTCCTCCAGGCGCGCGTTGCCGCAGAGCGGGCCAGTCAGGCAAAATCAAACTTCCTGGCGGGGATGAGCCACGAGTTGCGAACACCTTTGAACGCCATAATCGGCTTTTCGGATATGATCCGACTGAATTATGCGGGCGACGTCAGCGATCGTGCCAAGAATTATGCTGAAGATATTTATATGAGCGGCATGCATCTTTTATCGCTGGTGAATTCGATCCTGGATACGTCCCGAATTGAACTGGGAGAATCCGAGTTGCGTGAAAGTGAGTTTCCGATTGGGCCGATATTGGATGAAGTGTCGGACATGATGTCGCTGGGTCTGCCCCAGAAGCATCTTAAATTGCTGCAGCCTGACAGGGATGCCCCCTTGCGGGATGCAGTCCTGTTCGCAGATCGGAACGCCACCAAGCAGATGATGATCAATCTGGTCACCAATGCCATTAAGTTCACCCAACGCGGCGGATTTATCGAGCTGCAATTGACGGAAGGTCCTCAGGGCAGTTTGGATGTTATCGTACGCGACACTGGCATTGGCATTCCCAAAGAGGATCTGCCCCGCATTCAGAACGCCTTCGAACGCGGCAGCAATCATGGCAGCATGGGCAGTGATGGGGGCGTCATTGATGGTGTCGGCCTGGGCCTGTCGATCACAAAGGCCCTGATGGATCACCATGATGGAACAATCCTGATTGAAAGCACCGTTGGTGAAGGCACAACGGTTACACTAAGTTTCCCCGCCGCACGCCGCCGCGACACGCCGTCTAAGGCCACCCCCGAATAGTTACTATTTGCGCTCAAGAAAGGCGCGAACCGGGGGCAGTGTTAATGCTGGTGCTTCTTCCTGCGGCACATGGCCCAACCCTTCAAGCCGAACCAGGGTGCTGTCGTGTAGTACCCGCTGATAGTCTGCTGCATTGGATATCGGGATCATCGCATCCTTTTCGCCCCATACCAGCAGAACGGGCACCTGTATTGTGGCCAACAGAGGATCCGGGTCGACCAGCACCGTTTGTTCCATGCGATGGATCAAGGCCTGTCGCGATCCAGGGGCCAGCATCAAATCATAATACCGATCAACCGTGTCTGTGTCCAAACGACTGGGATCGCCATAGGCCGGCAGCAGGCTCATTTTCAACAGGAATTTCGGCAGGAAATACCGCATCAGAGTGATCGATATCGGAACATCCGGGGCCTTACCATAGTCAAATCCATGACTGGCATATCCATCCGGGGAGACAAGAACCAGCTTCGTAACCCGTTCCGGAAATTTGGCCGCCATTTGCCAGGCCAATCGCCCCCCAATGGAATTGCCGATCATTGCTGCTTTTTCGATGCCCAACTGATCCATTAAGATGTTTAGAATGTCCAATGTCCGGGCATCAGAATAGTCTCCTGTCGGGTCCGGCATGGACAATCCACTGCCAGGCAGATCAAAGCGAATGACGCGAAAGCGGTCTGCCAATTCATCTGCCCATCCGTCCCATGTATGCAAACTGGACCCAAATCCATGCATCATAATAAGGACGGGCCCGTCGCGCGGGCCGCGGTCTCTTACATGCAGGGATATCCCCAACACGTCGACAAGGTCGGACGGCCGTTCCAGATACCGCGCCTGTAATTCAGTGCGCGGCTTGTCCGATGTCCAAAACCAAACGCCTACAACAAACAGAATAATCCCCAGACCAATAATCCCGATCAACAAGATTTTCATACACCCCCCGGTTCAAAGAAAAATAGCGATGAAATATCTCCTCAGGACGCCCTACTAGGTAATCTATTCTGGACGAAATATTAGCATACTACATACAATGCCTTAACATGGTTCAGCACACTATTCCATGGGTAGTATTGAAAACATTTACACAACGATTTTTTAAATAATATATCCAAGTAATGGTCGTTTTGATTGGGTTTTTTCTTGATTTTTACACAGAGCGGTTGCCCCGGTCACGAATTCGTGAAATTGTAATAAAAATTCGGATTACCCGGGGGGGAATTCCTGATGACGGATGAGCATATCCAGATTGGGCCGATATCGGTGCCAATTTGGCCAAAGGGTGTTCGCATCCAAAACATGGACCCGATGGTCTATTTCGCGGTTTTTCCAGACAATGATTTGATCCGGTCTGTCGCCGGGCCAAAACTGCTGGCGGGCGAAGAAGCCTTTCGGAAAGCGGAAGGGGATCGCTGGGTCGGTGCCGGAGGTGCTAAGGTCCGCGATATCGGGTCCTGGCCCTGTCCTGCGATGAGACTGCTGCATGAACGGGCAAAACTGGCCTTTAAGATGATTACCCAGGCAAAAACAGCAGAGATCGATGATTGTTGGGCCAGCGTATATCGTAAAGGCGAATTCATTGGTCCCCATGCGCATCGTCGCACGGAAATGAGCCTTGTCTATCATCTGGAGCCGCCTGATCCTAAGGACCGCGCGGAATTCAATGGAGCGTTGGGAATAACAGACCCGCGCGTGGCAAAATGCTGCCCGACATCGCCTGGATGCGTCACATCACAAATCTATCCACCGCTGGATCCTGGCACTTTGGTGATGTTCCCAAGTTTTGTTGTGCATTACGTCACGCCCTATCTGGGCGATGGGCATCGCATCAGCATCGCCTGGAACATTGCCCGCGAGAAGCTGGCAGGCAAGGTCGCCGATCAGCCCTTGCTCTAAAGTGCTTTTGACAGCTCATTGGCCAGGGCGCGCAGTTCTTTTGCAGCAACCGACGACGCCTTTGTTTCCAAGGCAGTTCGGCCAGAAACCATGGCATCGGCAAAGGCGACACGATTCCCGATCGTCGATTTGGCGACAGTAACCTTGTACCCGCCCAGTTTGGTGATCATCTGGGCCGTCAGATTAGCCCGCGGCGGTACCCTGTTGAGCACCAGCAGCACCGCTGACTTTTCCTTCACTGCCATTTCCAAAGTGGGTAATGTGGCCCAGACATCCAACGGGCTGGGCTGTACCGGGACCAGCACAAGATCCGCCGCCCGAACCGCGACACGCGCGTCGGTGTCAGCATGGGGGGGACTGTCGATCAGAACATAGTCATGGGTTTTCGCCAATTTCTCAACGACGCCAGCGGCACGCCAACCGGTTGCGGATGCAAAGGTGATTTGGGTCTGATCCGCACCCAAAGTGATTTCCCGTTGGTCGTACCATGCCGCCAGACTTTGCTGGGGATCGATATCAACCAGGGCGACGGATTTCCTTTTCAGGGCCCAGGCCAGGGCTAAATGAGCCGCCAGTGTTGACTTACCGGCACCGCCCTTCTGCTGGGCAATAGTCAGTATTTTTCCAGTCATAGCACGGCTCTCCTCCAATCAGGACAGGGCATCTTGCTTAAATTCGCATGCCTGCCCGATACCCGCAATGCTATTTCGCATATGCAAAATAATCGCGACGGAAAACACAATACCCAGCGTCCTTGAGACATGACAGCGGGACAACCCCTCTGAGACGTAACAGTAAATGAAGGATCGCAACATGGCACTATCGAACAAAAAACTTGCCCTTTTGATTGGCGCTGGTCTGATTGGCGCAGCATTGGGTGGCACCACGGTCATGGCGAATGGATGGCAGGGCGGCCCGCACAAAATGGCGGGGCCCCATATGGAACGCATGATCGCTGAAATGGACACCAATGGCGACGGATCCGTTACCAAAGCGGAAGCCCAGGCCTTTCGGGACGCAAAATTCGCCGATGCAGACACCAATGGCGATGGCGCCATCACACCAAAAGAAATGGCGACGGCAGCCCGATTGATGAAATTCAAGATGCTGGACAAAAATGGCGATGGCACCGTCACACAGGAAGAATTCCTGACGTCTGACATGGGCCCTCATCGCGGTGGCAAGCGCTTCTGGCGTATGGACAAGGATGGCAGTGGCCGTATTGAAGCCGCCGAAATGGCTGAAATGTCAGATCATATGTTCGAACATATGGATCGCGACAATGACGACACCATCAGTGTGGAAGAGTTGCAACCCATGCATGATCAGCCTAAGGATTAAGCACGGACATGAGACGTGTTGGGCGGCGCAGGATGGCGGTTTTGCTTTCAGAAGCCACCGTTACTGGCGCCGCCCCCTCTTGTCTGCAACCGCGACCAGCAAAACCATCAGCACTAGGATACGGTATGACAGCCCCGCCATCGGGCGCAAACCAGAACCAGGCTCCCTCTTATGGCCAATCAGGGGATGGCGACCTGTTATCCGCAGCCGCAAAAGGCGACGGAACGGCATTTCGGCACTTGCTGGACCGCTATATGACACGGGTGTTCGCCAATTGTTACCGCGTCCTGGGTGAATCCAGTGAGGCCGAAGACGCTACGCAGGAAAGTTTTTCCAGGCTGTGGAAAGCATTAAGCAACAATACCGGCGCACAGGCCCCAGACCGCGATGCTGGCGGATGGCTGATGCGCACATCCCGCAATCTTTGCATCGACAAGCTGCGACGGCGCAAACGCTGGATTACCGATGACGAAACGATGAACGCGCAACCAGACGATACGCCCAATGCTGAGGCGCTACATCAGACACAAGACATCAGCATTCGGGTTCAAGCTGCCTTGGCAGGTCTGCCAGATCGACAACGCGCAGCCCTGGCGCTGGTTCATTTTGAAGGCATTTCACAGAGCGAGGCCGCGACTTCGATGGGAATCTCTGTTGATGCTCTCGAATCACTTTTAGCCCGCGGGCGACGCACTTTGCGCAGCCAGTTGTTGGACGAAAAGCAGGATTTGCTATGATGATGGGAAGAAAGGGTTCGGACATGCTCTCTGAAATATCAGAAGACCGATTGCTTGTGCTGATCGCCGCCTATGGCGCGGATCCGCTGCACTGGCCGGAATCGGAGCGCACGGCAGCGCAACAAAGGGCCGCGACGGATACACCGGCAATCCGCCAGGCGCTGGCGCAGGCGCGAATACTGGACCAGATGCTGGCAACGGCAGCAGTCCCCGCCCTTTCGGAATCAGCGATTACCGCGATGCAGGCGAAGGCCCAGCCTGGCCTGATGATACGGCTGCGTGCTCTGTTTGATTGGTGGGGTCCTGTCTGGCAACCCACTGGCGCATTGGCTGCGGCCTTGTTGCTGGGGGTTATGCTGGGCCTTGCCAATCCGGATACATCAGCCGCATTGGCCGACATGACCGGACAATATGTCTCAACAGATACTACGGATACGTCATCGCCCTTTGATGCATTCCTGCTGGGATCGGAGGATTCATTATGATCACCCCTGCAGTGACAACGCGGCGTTGGGTGTTGATTGGGTCACTGGCGCTCAATCTGTTCCTGATTGGCTTTTTGGCGATAGGGTTTTTCCGGCATCATGAAGACCATGACCGACCGCCCCGTCCGTTTTACGAAATGATGCGGTTCATGCAGACCGATGCGCCGGGTGAAGAGGGGCGGTCCGCACATTTCCTCAAGCACATGCCTGATCAGGATCGTGACGCCCTGATCACGTTGAGGGAGAAACACGGCCCTGCCCTGTCCCGGGCAAAAGCGGAAACATGGGCGACACGCGCCCGCCTGCGGGATTTGATGCAGAATGGCGTTCGGGACCCGGAACAGTTGACCGCAGCGCTGCGACAGACGCGCGATGCCCAGACGCGTTACTTTGATGAGACCAATGCCCTGCTATTGGATATTGCAGGCAGTCTATCGGACGAAGGATACAAGATGCTGGCTGAGAAACGGCGCCCCGAGCCGAAATAGGGGGCACATCGGTCCGATTAAGCCAGCTTTTGCTTAACAATGGGGGAAGCCTTGGCAAAGTCCATCTGGCCCGCATAGCGATCCCGCAACTCCCCCATCACGGCACCCATCTGCTTCAGACCGGAAGCATTCATCTCTTCAATCAAATCCTGCACGGCCTGTTCAATTTCGTCTTCCGTCATCTGCTTTGGCAGATACCGCTGAATGACATCGATTTCCTGTTGCTCGCGTTCAGCAAGTTCCAGACGCCCGCCCTGTTCGTACATCGCAATCGAATCCCGCCGCTGTTTGACCATGCTTTGCAGCATTTGCAGGACTTCATCATCCGTAATGCCCGTCGTGTTCCCTTTGGAACGCGCCGCAATATCCCGGTCCTTCAAAGCCGCCAGGATCAGGCGCAACGTGGATACCGCGCGCTCATCCTTCGCGCGCATGGATTCCTTAAGCGCCTGGGTTAAAGCATCGCGCATTGGGTCTCTCCCATCCCGGTTTCACAATAGTGCAAGAACGCTCTTGCTGTAAGTGGCGGACATTAACCGATCAACCCGCCGCCCGCAACTCAGACGAAAAACACTAAGCTATTGAAAAACATATGTTTTACGAATCAAATCTGGGTTGACCTTTTCGTGTGGGTCGCGTATCCATCCGCTGGTCTTCAGCAGGCATCCCGCAGAAGCCCAGTCTTTGAAACCGTCAGGTTCGACTTAACCCTCTGACAGACTGGAAGAATGACACCATGCCCACCGACAGCGCGCCAACCAACAACACGGTCTCAAGCAGCCCTGGTCCGACTTTTCCGCCTCAGCCCGAGGGGGCAACGGCTGTCCTGGTTCTGGCAGATGGCACCGTATTGTGGGGACGCGGCGCAGGCGCGGAAGTTACTAGGGTTGGCGAGGTCTGTTTCAACACGGCAATGACCGGCTATCAGGAAATCATGACTGACCCATCCTATGCCGGACAGATGGTGACTTTCACCTTCCCTCATATCGGCAATGTCGGCGCAAATCTGGAAGACCTGGAAACAACAACCCCCTCTGCCTGCGGCTGCATTCTGCGCGCGGACATCACCGAACCATCAAATTTTCGCGCAGTCAGCCATTTAGACGGCTGGTTGAAGGCACAGGGCCTGCCAGCCCTGACTGGGGTGGATACGCGCCAGTTGAGCCGCCGCATTCGCAATGCTGGTGCACCTAATGCCGTCCTGTCCCATCGCGCCGATGGTCAATTCGACCTGCACGCCCTGTGGGAACAGGCCCGCGACTGGCCCGGACTGGAAGGCATGGACCTGGCGAAAGATGTATCCTGCACCCAGGCCTATGATTGGTCCCAGTCGGACTGGAGCCTGAAGGACGGATACGGCACCCTGAAAGATCCGAAATACAAGGTTGTCGCCATTGATTTCGGGATCAAAAGAAACATTCTGCGCCGGTTGGCGACACTGGGCTGTGAAATCACGGTCCTGCCAGCGACCGCTACGGCCGACGAAGTCCTGGCCCATAAGCCAGATGGTATCTTTCTGTCCAATGGTCCGGGCGACCCGGCGGCGACCGGCACCTATGCGGTGCCAATGATCCAAGGCATCCTGAAGACCGACACGCCGGTTTTCGGAATTTGCCTGGGCCACCAGATGCTGGCTTTAGCGCTGGGCGCCAAGACCGCAAAGATGCATTTGGGCCATCATGGTGCCAATCACCCCATCAAGGACCTGACCACCAATAAGGTTGAAATCACCAGCCAGAACCACGGTTTCGTGGTCGACAAGGACAGCCTGCCAGATGGCGTTGAGGGCACCCACTTTTCCCTGTTCGACGGGTCATTGGCGGGCCTGCAAGTCACCGGGCGCCCCGTGTTTTCGGTGCAATACCACCCGGAAGCCTCCCCCGGACCGCAGGACAGTCATTATCTGTTCAATCGCTTTGTCGATTTGATGGCGGCGCGTCTATAGACTTGCCCTGAATCCTGCGATCACCCGGTCGATTCCATCATCATTGATATCGCGGTGAACGACCAGGCGCATATTTTTCCCTGAGCCGCTGGCGATTACCCCTTGTGCCTTTAAGGCAACGACCAGCGACGCCGCATCAACATCGCGTGTTTGCAGCAGAACCATATTGGTTTGCAGCGGCGACAGATCGACAGAAAGGCCAGGAATCTCACTTAAGGCGAGCCGCAGTTTTTCTGCGCGCTGGTGATCCTGCGCCAGATTCGGGGCATGGTGTTCCAACGCATACAGCCCCGCTGCGGCCAGAATCCCGACTTGACGCATGCCACCACCCAACATTTTGCGATATCGGTGTGCCTTCTGGATAAGAGATTTGGAACCACACAGGACCGACCCGGCCGGTGTTCCCAGTCCTTTTGACAAGCACACCGAAACGGAATCCGCACAGCGCGCCAATGTTTTGGGATCAATGCCCAGGGCAATCGCAGCATTAAAGGCCCGCGCACCATCCAGATGCACAGACAGGCCGACATCGCGCGCAGCTGCCGCCGCCGCCTCCTGCCGCGTCAGGGGAACGGCCTTGCCGCTGACCGTATTTTCCAGGGACAAAAGGCGCGTGATGGGCAAATGCGGGTCATTGCCCTTGACTGCCTTCGCGACAGTTTCAGGTTCCAGCCCGTTATCTGCCGCAACATCCAATGGCTCCAGCCCTATACCGCCCAAAACAGAGGCCCCTTTGGCTTCATAGGAATAGACGTGATAGGCCCGCCCCACCAAGACTTCCTCCCCGCGCCCGCAATGGGCCAATAGGGCGCAGAAATTGCTCTGGGTTCCGGTGGGCAGGAACAGCCCGGCCTCTTTGCCAAAGGTTTCCGCTACTTTCTGTTCCAAGGCAATGGCGGTTGGATCATCGCCATAGACATCATCCCCAACCTCAGCCCCCGCCATGGCAGCCAGCATGCCAGGTGTCGGACGCGTCACGGTATCGCTGCGCAAATCAACAAAGTCTGCGTGATTGTGCCCCACAGCAGCGCCAGAAGCCCCGGCATAAACATTGGTCATTCTAAATCCTCCTTGAAAAGGGACTATTCCTGAAGCCCCATAAGCTCAAAGATCATGGCAATCCCCCATTTCGAAATACCATGATGGGCGTGACTTTCGTCGATGCGTATCTGGAACTGACCGCCCAGGTCCAGTTCCTTCAGGCGATCAGAAATCACCGGTTCGTACAACAACCCTTTCACATTCCGAAAGCAACATCGGTCATATCGGTTGAAAAGATGCGTTTGCACCCGTCCTTCTCCCGATGCCCCCAGGATATACAGATCCATCAAACTCATCGCATCCCGCAAGGGGGCATAATCCGCAACCCCAATCGGGGCGTCCTGCCCTTCACGCAGGTAATAGGGCAAGGTTCCCGCCACCGCGATGGATGTTCGTATTCTTTCATCCAAAGCAGCGGTCAGAACGATTGTTCCTGACCCTGCGGAGAAGCCCACTACGGTCACATCGCTGATACCCCGCTGGTTCAAAAGATCAATTGCGACACGTACGGGTTCAACATGGATCGCCAGGGGGGTCTTCAATTTGGTCAGATCAAATTGCAAATTTGCGTGGCAAGTACCATCAGCGGGAAAATCACAGGGGGCCTGCCCGACATTCTCCCCATAGGCCAATTGGTCCATGACGATAACCGTCAGCCCCTTTTTCAGGGCGGCCTCAATCAAATCCTGGCGCTGGGGAAAACTGCCTGCAAAGCCATGATGATAGATCAATCCACGCTGCGGCATCGGGCGCGCTGGGACCATAAGATAAATATAGGAATAAAGGCCGGGTCGGACCTCCAATGCAAAACGATGTGCCTCCGCAACCCCTGAAAACTGTCGGACGACGTTCAGAATTGAACTGTCTTCATCGGCCGGGATCGGGATTTCTGCCCGGCGTAGACCATCCGCGCCATAGACCAAGTGCGTCAACGTATCGCGATACGCCATAACATCCGCAGGTGTCTTGATTGATAAAAAAGTAGCGGGATCCTGTGTCACAAGACTGGGCCGGACCTCTTCATAGACATACTGATCTTTCGCCTTAAGGCGTTTGTACACTGTAAAGGCCGCATCATTGGTGCGGACGAACGCTACCAGCAGCCCCAGTGCTGCAATAGTGGCGAGGATCGCCCAAATCCATCTAAATCTTGCCATAAAATCTGCCAATTGCGCTGCTGATATCGGCGTGCTAAACGCTTTGTGTCATAGAACTAATAGACTTTTTCTTACAAACCAAGCGTTTAGAAACCGTTGCCAGAAATCCCTCTGGCCGGTCACTGAGGGCGTGAACGTGGCCACCGTACTTAATCCCCAGCAGTTCACCTACAGTCGTGGATATGCCTGGGCTTTGGGGTTACTGATCGGTATAGCCGTACCTGTCACATATATGGGTAATCTGGCCCTTGCCATCGCCTTTGGCTTTGCGGCGCTTCTGGCGGCTGTCGCCATGGCAAACCCATCCGCGAGGCAACAGGCCAAGGCGCTGGCCAAAACCCGGGTTGGAACGGCTGCGTTGCTGACATTGCTGTGGTGGGTCGGCGTTGCCATCACCTCTATTGATCCTGTCAGTTCGATACAGGTTGTCAGCCGCATGGCGGTTTACATCATGGCCTTCATCTGGGTGATCGTTGCTTTGGCGGAACGTCCAAAGGCCCGCCAGATCGCTGAATCCAGCATTATGATTGGCTCTGCCGTTCTGGGTACCCTGGCCGTTATTGCAGTTATTGTCGAACCCTCCCTGTTGCATGTTTTCAAGCCGTTGCATGAAGGCCCAATTATGGCTGAGAACATGTTTAAATCCTTACAATCTGTTCTGGCCCTGACCGTACCGGTTCTGCTGTATCTGGCGTGGCAACGGCGCGGTGTCTGGATCGGCGTGGTCTCCGTTGCCCTGATTTGTGATATCGCGCTGTTCGCAGGCATCACGGGTCAGACTGCGGAATCGGCGATTGGTGGCATGATGGGGGCCAGCCTGATCCTGTTTTTACTGTTTGTCGCGCGCCATTTGTCCCGACCTGGCCGTGTCCTTTTGATTATCGCCACTCTTGGCCTTTGTGTGGCACTTGGTGTCTCTGTCTTTCAGGTGTTGCCCCATCCCCCGACCACGGAAAACGATGTATCGTCCCCCCCGCTACCCGTTATCGATTTTCACCGGCAAGCAATCTGGGGCTTCGTTTATCAGAAGGCACTGGATGCGCCTGTGACGGGGTATGGCATCAACACGATCAATAAAACCAAAGGCGCCCTTGAAATGGTTCCCGGTCTTCAGCATGCGGAATATGTGCCAGGGCATCCACATAACTGGATTCTGGAAATCTGGTCGGAAACCGGCATCGTGGGGCTGGTTCTATTTTGCATCACGCAATTGCTGTTGGTGATCGCGGTCGCCCGTAAAGCATTGCGCGGAAATGGCAGTGCCTGGATTGCCTGCGCCGTGATGGCGTCGTTCTGGACCAGTTCCCTGGCCAATTTCTCTATCTGGGCGTCCTGGTGGCAGGTTTCCTTCCTGTGCGTCCTGGCGCTTCCTGTCTCTCAACTATTGGCAGACAGGCACAAGACACAGTGACACAACGGACGGAAATTCTGACACACTAAGTGCTGGAATTATCTTCCGTCTTTTGCATGTCACCGCCTTGCAGCATGACAAATTTGATCATTTCAATAGCCTCTGGACTGTCCCATTCCGCAGCACCCGCAAGGCCGCCAACCAAATGCCCCTGCTGATCGATCAAATAAGTACTGGGCAGGCCGCGCAGACCCAGTTCCCGACCCAGCTTCAATTTGGGGTCATAGAACAGCTCCAGATCTGACAGTCCCAACCGATCGCGCAGAAAGGGCTCTGCGACGGCCTTACCACCCCGATCCTGGCTGATCGTCAACAGGCGAAAATTCGGCCCGGCCAAGACATCGTTCAAACGGGCCAGGCTGGGCATTTCCTTGATACAGGGAGCACACCACGTCGCCCAGAAATTGACCAGCAACACTTTCCCGGTAAAATCAGTGAAATGATGTTCAACGCCATCACCATCAAAAAATGGTGTAACGGGGGCAGGCGCGCGTTCCTTTAACAGAACGAATTCTTGCATCTCCCCATTTGTCGGAGGATAGTCCGCCGCCGCCTGAACCGGGCGTGTATGCAGTATGGATGGCGCAAGGGCAGTCAGGCCAATCGCGCAGGCACCAAGGCCAAAGTCGCGGCGTGTCGGCGCCAAAGGGGATGTTTTCACGGGATTGGTCACGGGCTGAACCTCCAATTCATCATAGAGTAACGATAACAAGGGTGAGACAGTATGTCTAAGAACGATATGTGGGGCGGTCGGTTCTCTGGCGGTCCGGCGGAAATCATGGAAAAGATCAACGCCTCCATCGGTTTCGACAAAAACCTCTATAAACAGGACATCCAGGGGTCCCTGGCACATTCTGACATGCTGGCCGCCCAGGGCATCATCACGAACGAAGACCGCGATGCGATCCATCAGGGCCTTGCTGAGATACAACATGAAATCGAGGCGGGAACCTTCGATTTCAAGACTGAATTGGAAGATATCCACATGAATGTGGAAGCCCGGCTGCGCGAAAAGATCGGCGATCCCGGTGCGCGCCTGCATACCGGACGCAGCCGCAACGACCAGGTTATCACCGATGTGCGCCTGTGGACTCGTGACGCCCTGGACGGTCTGGACGCGCTGATGGCAGATCTTCAGCGCGCCCTGATCGACAAGGCCGAAGCCCATGCCGATGTCCTTATGCCAGGCTATACCCATTTGCAAAGCGCCCAGCCGGTGACGTTCGGTCACCACCTTATGGCCTATGTCGAAATGGTCGGACGGGACCGCGGACGATTGGCGGATTGCCGTCGGCGCTTGAATGAGTGCCCGCTGGGCGCAGCCGCGCTGGCCGGTACTTCCTTCCCCATTGATCGCCAGATGACCGCCAAGGCCCTGGGTTTTGACCGACCCACCGCCAATTCCATGGACAGCGTTGGCAGCCGTGATTTCATTCTGGAATTCCTGGCTGCGGGGTCCATTCATGCGATCCATCTCAGCCGTCTGGCCGAAGAAATCGTGATGTGGATGTCGGACCGTTTCGCATTCATCACGCTCAGCGATGCCTTCACCACCGGGTCGTCCATCATGCCGCAGAAGAAAAACCCCGATGCCGCAGAATTGGTGCGCGCAAAACCCGGGCGGTTGCTGGGTGCCTTTATCAGCGTATCGACGATGATGAAGGGGCTGCCCATGACCTTCTGTAAGGATATGCAGGAAGATAAGGAACCTTTGTTTGATGCTGTAGAATCCCTGACCCTGGCCGTCGCAGCGACCGCTGGCATGGTCGATGATATGCAGCCCCGCCCTGACCGTATGCTGGCCGGGCTGGAAAAGGGTTTCCCCACTGCAACCGATCTGGCCGACTGGTGCGTGCGGGTCCTCAATCTGCCCTTCCGCGATGCCCATCATGTGACCGGCGCACTGGTTGCAAAGGCAGAAGCGCGCGGCGTTGATCTGGCGGAACTGTCCCTGGAAGAGATGCAATCGGTGGAAAAGCGCATTACATCTGATATATATTCTGTGCTAAGTCCTGCGGCATCAGTCGCCAGCCGGACCAGTTTTGGCGGAACTGCGCCCAGCCGCGTGCGGGAAGCAGCGGCGGCAGCCAGAAAGCAGTATCTGTAAGTATTTGGCAGGGAGTAACTGGATATGGAAGAAACGACACGTCGCGCACTATTGCGCCGGGCCGGAACAGCCTTGCTGTTAACCGTTGTGGTCAGTCTTCCCCTGGCGGCTTGTGGCAAAAAATCGCAACCCGAGCCACCCTCAGGCGAGGAAGCGCCCTATCCGCGGACCTATCCGTCCGGGGCGGCCCCTTCCTGACATCGTGATTTTGTAATTGCATCCATATAGATTGGCACCTGTGAAATGAACCATTTTGAGTATCACAATGGGGTTTTATGCGCTGAAAATGTGCCCCTGACGCAGATCGCGCAAGAGGTCGGAACCCCCGTCTATGTCTATTCCCGGGCAACATTGACCCGCCACTATACGGTCTTTGCCGACGCATTTCGCGCCGCTGGTCTAGATGCCAAGATATGTTATGCCGTCAAGGCGAACAGCAATCTGGCGGTAATAGCCTTATTGGGTCAATTGGGTGCGGGGGCGGATGTCGTATCCGAAGGGGAATTGCGCCGTGCCCTGGCTGCTGGAATCCCCCCGGACCGCATCGTCTTTTCCGGCGTTGGCAAAAGCGAAAGTGAGCTTCGGTTTGCCCTGGAAACCGGAATTCATGAAATAAATGTGGAATCCGAAAGTGAAATCAGGCTGTTATCGCGGATCGCCGCCAGCATGAATGTGACGGCGGAAATCGCTGTTCGGGTCAATCCGGACGTTGACGCCAAAACCCATGAGAAGATTTCGACCGGCCGAAAGGAAAATAAATTCGGCATTGATATTGACCGTGCCGAGGAAATTTATGCACTGGCTGCTTCTCTTCCAGGCCTTGCCCCAGTCACGGTTGCTGTCCATATCGGCAGCCAGTTGACCGATCTGGATCCCTATCGTCAGGCGTTTCGCCGGGTCGCTCAATTGGTTGAGCGGCTGCGAAGCCTGGGGCACAAAATCACCCGCGTTGATCTGGGCGGTGGCCTGGGCATCCCTTACGACGCGGAAAACCCGCCCCTGCCGGATGCCTATGCGAAAATGGCCGCAGAAGAAATCGCGCATTTGAACTGTCAGGTGATGCTGGAACCGGGACGCATGATCGTCGGTAATGCCGGGATATTGCTGTCGCGGGCCTTGGTCGTGAAGCCCGGCGAGGCGAAGCGCTTCCTGATCCTGGATGCGGCCATGAATGACCTGATCCGCCCTGCCCTGTACAATGGTCACCATGGTTTGCGCCCCGTCAAACAACCAGGTGCGGATGCGCCGCTGATGCCGGTTGACGTTGTAGGACCAGTTTGCGAATCCGGCGATACCTTTGCCAAAGACCGCATGCTGCCCTTGATAGAAGAAGGGGATCTGGTCGCATTCGGGACGGCAGGGGCCTATGGCGCCGTGATGGCATCGACCTATAATACAAGGTTGCTGGTCCCAGAGGTTTTGATCGATGGCGATCACTATGCTGTGATCCGGCCTCGGCAGACCTATGAAGAGTTGATCGGCATGGACAGAATTCCAGATTGGTTACAGACTGGTTCAAAGGATCACGCCGCTTAAAGGATTGGAGCGACAGGATGACAGATCACTCGGCTCGGGGGGGCCAAAAAGACGCGACGGGTATGGAAATGCCCATCGGTCTCTCCCGCGCGGTTTTGATCTGGGAGGCGCTGGAAGTTGCCTTCTGGAAACCTGTCAGCGTCCTGATCCTGTTTCTTGCCATCGCAATCACCGGACTTCTGCCAGACCTTGCTCCCTGGCTGCATGCGACCGTCCTGGCAGTATCGGCCATCCTTTTCGCTGGCCTGATGGTTCAGGGCTATCGACGGTTTCACCTGCCCCGGTATGAAGCCGCGCGTCGTCGGGTCGAACGGGTCAACAAACTGGATCACCGCCCACTGGAAAGTCTGGCGGATCGTCCCAGCAGCGATAATCCAATTCAACTGGCCCTGTGGCAGGCGCATCAGGCGCGCCTGCGTCAACGAATCGGCAGCTTGTCGGTGGGCGCCCCGGATCCCCAATTGGCACGGCGCGATCCCCGCGCCCTGCGCCTGATTGCGCCATTCTTCCTGATCATCGCGCTGATCGCTGCGGGCGGGGAGAGTATTCAGCGCCTGCGGACTGCACTGGTCCCCAATATCGGCACCAGCGGACCGACCTTGACGGTTGGCATTGATGCCTGGCTGACGCCGCCGGACTATACCGGTCTGCCCCCGCTTTTTATGTCCAGCAGCAAGAAACAATCGCCTGACACGACCGATACGATCCCAACAGCAATGCAGGGCGATGAACACAGCACCCCGGTCGGGTCCCGCCTGGTGGTTCAGGTCAGCGGCGTCCCGGACGGGGCGACCCTGATAACGCCGCAGGGTCCAAAACCAATGGCGCAATTTGCCCAGAATGCCGTGGCGCTGGAGCATGAAATTCTAAAGTCCGGCACATTTTCCATTCAGTCTGAGGGTGAAACCGTTGCCTCCTGGGAAATTCGCGCCGTGCCGGATGCGCCCCCCGTTGTCACCCTGCCAGAACCCCCGATTGCCAGTGTTCAGCGCGCCCTGACCATCACCCATACGGTCAGCGATGACTTTGGCGTTCTCTCCTTAAGGGCGGAGATAGAGCGCGCGGACAGGCTTGCGGGCTCTGCGCAAAGCAGTGCTCAGGGGAATGAGGAAATGAAGATCATCACCCAACTGCCCGTCCCGGACCCCAGCAAATACGGCACCAAACGCCGCGCCTACCGGGACTATACCGCCCATCCCTGGGCCGGCGGAGAAGTGCGCCTGACCCTGGTGGCAACCGACGCCCTGGGCCAGGAGGGTCGATCCGAGCCCGTGACCTTGATCCTGCCCGCGCGGGAGTTCAACCACCCAGTGGCTAAGATCATTATCGACTTGCGGCGTGAACTGGCCTGGAATCCGATACAAAATTATCGGGCCGTTTCAGACGCGCTGGATGCCTTGTCGTGGGAACATAACACATTTGATGACAAGGTTACGGTTTTCATGGCGCTGCGTCAGGCAGTGCGCGCCCTGACGCCCCATCGCCGCACCGGTGCCGCCCCTGAGCCACAGGCCATTGCGTCTGTGATCGAATTATTATGGAAAACGGCGCTGTATCTGGAAGATGGTGGCGTATCCCTGGCCCTGCAGCGCTTGCGTGAGGCACAACAGGCCCTGATGGACGCCCTCCAGAATGGCGCCGATGCGGCCGAACTGGACCAATTGATGGATGAACTGCAGCAGGCCATGCAGGATTACATGCAGGCCATGGCAGACCAGATGCGCCAGAACCTTGCCGAGGGTGAACAGCCCCCCGAAATGGCCCCCGGCGAAAATGTCATTTCTCAGCGCGACCTTGAAGACATGATGCAGCAATTGCGCGACATGATGCAGAATGGCATGACCGAAAGCGCCCAGCAGATGCTGGAACAGCTGCGTAATATGATGGAAAACATGCAAGCAGGGATGCAGCAGCAAATGTCCCCGCAGAATCAGCAAGCCATGGAAATGCTGAATTCCATGAAAGATATCATGGAAAGCCAGCGCGAATTGATGGACAGAACCCATCGCCGCGACCTGGAACGCCGGGGCGAAAGCAACCCGGAACAGGGGCAGGCCGGACAGCAAAACCAGGCCCAGCGCAATCAGCAAAGCCAGGGCCAGGCTGAACAGGGCCAGCGGGGAGAATCCGGCGACCAACAGCGTGCGCAGGATAGTGCAGATGCCGTCCTGCAGGATGCCCTGCGCCGACAATTGGGTGAAGTGATGCGCAAATTTGGCGAAATGATGGGGCAGATTCCAGAACCCTTTGGCCGCGCGGATGAAGGCATGGGCGAGGCAACTGAGCAATTGGGCGATGGCAGGCCCGGCGAAGCCGTTGAGTCACAAGGCAAGGCACTGGATGCGATGCAGGAGGCCGCCGATGCAGCGCGAAATGCCTTTATTGAACGGTTTGAACAACAAATGGGAATGGGTCAGCAAGTGCCCGGCCAGTCTGGCGAACAGACAATGGACCCCTTTGGACGCGAAGCCAGTGATACATTCCGGGGCAGCATGCAGGGTCAGGTGAAAGTTCCTGATAAAGGCGGCCTGGAAAAAGCCCGGGAAATTCGTGATGAATTACGCCGTCGCGCGGGAGAGCGCGCCCGTCCGCCTGAGGAATTGGACTATATCGACCGGCTGCTGGATCAATTCTAGAGCAATATCAGGTCATTCATGGTCGCTCTGACCGAGATGTTTTAAGGCTGGATTAGGAGCAGCTTGCTGCGCGTAGCGGGGCTACGGGCAAGAGCTGCGACGCAGGCCAGCCTTAAAACATCCGGCCGGAACGGTGACTTTCGGCGGACCGCTGCTGCGTTACCCGCCTTGCGCGATGCCCCGCATCGCTCTGCGGCGGGTGCCTCGCATCGTCCTCGCCGAAAGACATCAGAGTGACCATGAATGACCTGATATTGCTCTAGTGTGTTTTTTGATCATTTGAGACTCTAGGGCGGAACCGCAGTTTTGACTGCATCAGCGCATCCCGGTCCAACAAAGGTAAACCCCGTGCCTCTGTCGGGGTCAGGCCATAGGCCTTGCGAAACAAAGTCGCAAAGTGGGACTGACCGTTAAATCCACATTCCAGTGTAATATCCAGAATGGATCGGTCCGTTGTCAGGACCAGCCACAGGCCATGATCCAGCCGCAATGCCCGGGAAAAGTTCCCAAAGCTCATGCCCAGTTCTTCGCGAAAACCGCGTTCCAACTGTCGCCTGGAAATACCGATTGTGTGCGCCAATTGATCAATGCGCGGTGGATCGGACAGCTTTTCCTCCAAAAGCAGAATTGCGCGCGCAACGCGGGGGTCGCGCACCGACTGGGCCACCGGGGGCTGGGGTTGCGGCGTTGCCGTCGCACGGCTGTTTTCCACCATCATGATACTCAGGGCCTTTTGCGCCAGATCCCGCCCCAGATGCCGTTCGATCATCCAGGCAGCCAAACGCGCCGCGCCGACACCGCCTGCACAGGTGATACGCTTGCCATCCGCGACGAACAGGCGGCTGGCATCGGGTTCCACCGTATCAAAGCGGTCGATCATATCCTGATAATGCAACCAACTGACACAGGCCTTGCGCCCATCCAGTAATCCCGCCCGCGCCATCGCAAAAACACCGGTACAGATTCCCACCAATGCGACACCCTGGCTGGCGGCCTGGCGCAAATAGTCCAGGACAGGATCTTCCTTATCCTCGTCATGGCCCAGCAATCCACCAATCACAACCACATAGTCAAAGCGTTCCGGGGACAGAAATGTGCCGGTCGCGGTAATGCTGACACCACAGCTTGCCGGGATCATGCGCCCATCATGGGACATCACCTCCCAGCGGCATCGGATCGGGCGCGATCGGTCCCGCTCATCAGCGGCTAATCTTAGGGCATCAATAAAGGACGCAAAGGCGTTCAGCGTGAAATTAGGTAAGGGCACAATGCCAACATTTAAGGCCGCTGGCACAGTTCCGCCTGTGGCCATACCTGATCCCTTGCCCGACATACGATCATCCCTGTTCATGGCTTTTAGTCTATTCGGATGTCACCGGCGTTGAAAGCATCCACAATAGAGCGTATCTCCTCCCCTGGGCCAGACGGTTGGACGGTCGCGCCCAGGCAATGGGGAAACCCGTCTGGGTGAGGAAAGTCCGGGCTCCACGGAAACACGGTGCCGGTTAACGACCGGCGGGGGCGACCCTAGGGAAAGTGCCACAGAAAGCAAACCGCCTCGATTTCAATCGGGGTAAGGGTGAAAGGGTGCGGTAAGAGCGCACCGCTCGTCCGGCAACGGAAGAGGCATGGTAAACCCCACCGGGAGCAAAACCGAGTAGGGATGGTAGCCGCACTGGGGTTGATCTTTCACGAGATATCGCCCCTGGAAGACGGCAGGCGGGTTTCCGCGCCCCATCCGGGTAGGTTGCGAGAGGCACCCGGCAACGGGTGTCCCAGAGGAATGGCCGTCCATCGCCCCAATGATCCTTGGGTCAGCGGGGGGAGGACAGAACCCGGCTTACAGACCGTCTGGCCCATTTTGATTATTGATCACTAAATCATATTACGATTTCACGTTTGACAGGTTCAATCCAATACGCGTCATTTGATGAAATCTTATCTTTGTGTCCTTCGATATTGTGGCCGGAAGCACCGTCGCAATATCTTTATGAGAAAAAATGAAACTTTGATTCACATTTGTCTTCAGTCCGATAACGCCAATTCGATACAAGTCCGATATGATTTGCTTTGACATATCTTCATAAGGTATTTCATTTCCATGAGTTAGACTTGACCTAGACAACTTACTTACCGGATCACGAGGCTCATAATTTTCTTGGGCTACGGAAAGAACAATTTCGTCAATAAACGTATGGTCAAAAAAGTCACTTTCTTGAAATGCATTTCCACGAGATCTAATTGCACTGAAAACAAACTGCAAATAAGGTAGTGCAGTATTCCATTCCTCTACTAAAGCCTGGAGTCTAATTCGAGAATACTCCTCTTCAGCCTTCCGAATAACGGTTTGGGAAACCTTGCTTTTCCCTTCACACAATTTTAAGCATATATTTAGGTAAGATATTATATCTCTAGGCCTATATAACGTTCGATCCAATATATAAGAGAAAGAATCAACACTCCCAACCTTTGGATCAAATATATCACTATAATATACATTTTCTGAAGAGTATTTCTTCCTAAAAAGAAAATTTATTCTTTTATTTACCAGATCAAACATTTGATCTTTATTCCATTTTACTCTTAAGAAATAATCATCATACTTCTCTCTTTGAGCACCGGAGAAATCTGTCTCTTGAATTACTCTCTCAAGAACATCCGCTCTTATAGCCACAATAATTTTTAGATTTTGTATCTTCCTAAAAGACCTCAAACTTTCAATTAATGCTCTAATGAGCTTGTACCTTATCGTTTCATCAACCCATTTTTCATCAATGCCGTCAATTAATATATAGTGGTTCTGTTTCTTATACTTTTCTTCTTTATCAAATGTAGAAAGCAGGTCCATAACTTTTCCCAGATCCGCTAAAAGATCCGAATCGACAATTTTCTTGGCGCGCGCGACAAGGGCTGATTTCTTTTCCTGGCTCAACGACCTTGCGTATCCTGCTTTTGATTTAAATTTTTCCAGATCAACTGAAAGATTTGTATCGACTTATTTTTCTATTTTTTGTGTAACCTCCTTAATATTTTCATCCATTGTGATGAAGAATTTGTTTTCCCATTCAGCCAAGTACTTTAGAGCCGATTTTCGCCTGTCATCACTTTCAAATGTATCCAAAATTCTGCGAAAAAGACTGCGTGACTTATTTGCATCCGTGACAGAAAACCTTGATCTAATGTATTCAATACAGAATATGTGTTTCCAAAGAACCTGGAAAAATAAATCTAAATCAACACCAATCGAACTAAGAAACTGTATAATATCAGAATTTGCGACATAGCTAAGTGATAACTCCAGTAAATCAACCTCACTTACATTTGTGTTATTCTTAGATATCATTCTCAATATCGCAGTCTTTCCTGCACCAGTTCTTGCCGATACAAAGTGCTTTGATGAAGTAATATCCGCAACTACAGAAAGAGCTGGATGATCTACAAAGCACGAAAATAAAAACTCATCATCATTCTCTGCGGAGTTGTTTCCGATGTTTTCTCCGGGCCGTAGTTCAATCTTATTTGCTAAATGATTCTGTGTTTTTCCTTTTCTGGACATATTTCCCCCAAAATTTTCGAATATAGTGTATGATTTCCCAAATTGTATTTCTAATCATATTATTCTTAAGGTAGCCTTGATAACAATTTATGGCACGAAAAAAGATTCTAATTCATACTCTTAAATCGGCAGGCCAAAACTAAATTCAATTAAATTTGATATCCAAACCGGACATAAGCAAATTTGAACCTGATAATGAAAAAAACAGGACACAGAGGATGAAGCACTTAACGATATTCACATGCATGTTCAGTCTCTTAGGTCTATGTAATTTTTCCCATCTTAATGCATCCGATGACGACTGCAGGCCCGCGGACCAGATACACTATGTTCAGGGTGGGGATGAATGTCTGGCGATCCAGACCTACCTGCCCGGCACGCCTGCCCAATCCAAGACGCTGGTTGTGGTTCTGCATGGCGATCTCAGCAGCGGCGGTCCCGCCGACTATATCTTCCCCGTTGCCGAAACAGCCTCTGAATTGGGAGCCGTCGGCGTCGCAATGATGCGCATCGGGTATAGCGGCGGTGGTCGGTCCTCCACCGGGCGGGCCAGTCGATCTGAAAACCGGTCAGAAATCTATACACCCGACGAGATGGACGCCATCGCCGACGCCACCACGCGCCTGAAAGCCCATCATGGGGCCGATACCGTTGTGATGATCGGCCACAGCGGCGGCGCCGTGATGACCGGCGTGATTTTGGGGCGTCATCCTGGCCTGGTGCAGCGTGCGATGTTGTTAAGCTGCCCCTGCGATGTGCCAACCTGGCGACAGATCAACAACCGCAAGCCCTTGTCGCGCGCGGAAAACCCGCTTGATTATATCGACCGCATTCCGGCTGGAACCATGATCCGGCTGGTGACGGGGTCGCGGGACACCAATACCTGGTCACGGCTGTCGCGCGACTATGCGGCGGACGCATCAGCCAAAGGCATTGATGCCACCTTTGCCGAAGTTTCTGGGTCCCCGCATAACCTGACGGCAGACATGGCAGACAGCGCCGAATTCAAGGACGCTGTCCGCCAGGTCGTCACCGGGCAGTGATTAGGCCACAGCCGCCTTTGGGCCTTTAGGGCGACGGATATACAGCAGCCAGAAGGCAATCGACATGTTCAGCAGGTTAAATGCGATGCCATTCAGGAAGGCCGCCTGATAGCTGCCGGTCAGATCATAGATTTCACCCGACATCCATCCGCCCAATGCCATGCCCAGAACCGTTGCCATCAGGACGATCCCGACCCGGGACCCCGCCTGACGGGCCGGGAAATATTCCCGCACGATCAAGGCATAGCTGGGCACGATCCCCCCCTGTGACAGGCCAAACAAGGCAGAGACCAGATATAGGGAGACCAATCCATCAAAGGGCAGATAAAAGAGCAGGGCCAGGCATTGCAGGGTCGAGCCCAGGATCAACGTACCGACGCCCCCGATCTTATCTGCAATTACCCCTGATGCCAGCCGACTGACCACGCCCAACCCCAGCATAAGGGACAGCATCTCCGCCCCCACCGCCGGGCCGTATCCCAGATCCCCGCAATAGGCGACGATATGGACCTGGGGCATGGACATCGCCACACAGCATCCAACCCCGGCAACGACCAAAAGCATCAGAACGACATTTGGCGATACTGGCGCGGATGCGGTCGCAGCCTTTGCCGCCACGGGGACAGAGCCCTGATCAATATCAGGGCGGCGCCGCAACAACAGGGCCAGGGGAATCATGGTGCAGAAGCAAAACACACCCACCCAGAAATAGGCACCCCGCCAACCAATCGATACAATCGCTTCCTGCAGGATCGGTGGCCAAATCGCCCCGGCCAAATAATTGCCACTGGCGACAATCGCAATAGCAAGGCCCCGGCGCTTCAGAAACCAATGAGATACATCAGCCACCATGGGCCCGAAGGTCGCGGAACTGCCCAACATCCCAATCAGCACGGCCTGACAGGCCAGGAAAGTCCAGAAATTCGGGGCAAAGGAAGACAGGACATAGCCCGCGCAGATCATCGTAGCCGCCATGATAACCGGTATGGCGATCCCAAAGCGATCCACCAACCGACCCATCAGCACGCCCCCCAGGGCAAAGCCAATCATCGTTGCGGTATAGGGAAACGACGCCCCGCCACGATCCAGACCAAATTCCAGCTCAATGGACGGCAGAACGACCACGGAAGACCACAACCCAACACCACCGATCGTGCTCAAGATCAGACATACCCCCAGCCTAAACCAGGAATAGGGACTGTCAGTTGCATCGGGATGGTCAGCAGAAACCTGTGACATAGAAAAATCCAACTTCAAAAGACGCGCGGTACGATATCCGTATCCCAGCTTTTAAAGGGGGGCAAATACAGAGTGTAGTAGATCAAGTGTTTTGCCTGTCAGGCATGCAACAATTGCAAGACCGCCTGAAAACCATCAGATTGTCAGTGGTACAGGATGTTCGGGTCAGCTATATTGAATTGTAAATCGTATCATTCATTAATCATTTGATAATCCATGCAAGATGCACATCAAGCACCGCCGTCCTATACACGGCTTTCCATCGACACGCGCGACTTTCGCTCGGCAAGCGCTGCGGCGCTGTTTCAAGGACTTGGCGTACTGCATGTTCAAAACGCAATCCCACTGGAAACGCTTGCGGCCATCAAGGCGGAGATATTAGACGGGCTTGCCTGGCTGGAAAATCAGGTCGGCGAGCGCGTGCCCTACATCACCGTCATGCGCAGTGAATTTGATCCCGCCATGCGCACCACCTATGAACGACTGGTGATGCTGCTCAACGAGGTATTGTCACCACAATTCCCCTATCGTGACAGCATCGCCGCCGCAGCCGGGTGCAGTGAAATACAATATATCATGGCCTATGCCAGAGAGGCGCGGAATGACGGCGGTGCGTCCGCTCATGTCGGCTTTCATCAAGATTATCCGACTTTTAACAAGGTTTCTAACATTCAGGACCACTTCAAACCCAAGCGGACGGTGACATGTTGGATTCCACTGGACGATATTGACGATGAAACGCCGTCTATCGAATATCTGCCCGCCTGGCTTAACCAGGAATTGCCGTCCAATGCTCAAGGCACGCTTGATCTGGAAGTATTTGGCGAAACGTTGGATCGCTTGCCCCATTGGGTGCCGCCAGTGCAATTGGGCGATTTTATAATTCATGATCAATTCACGCTGCACCGCAGTCATGTCACCCCTAAGCGGACGAAACAGCGGCGCAGCTTCGAATTACGGTTTGTGATGCGCTGAAACAGCGGGGTCACGCAAGCGCCTGATCCAGGTCCTCGATCAGATCATCGACATCTTCCAGACCGATGGAAAGGCGGATTGTGCCATCATCGATGCCAAGGGCCTGTCGTTCCTCGGGCTTCAGTTTCTGGTGGGTCGTGGTTGCGGGATGGGTTGCCAGGCTTTTTGCATCTCCCAGATTGTTGGATATATCAAACAGCCGCATGCCGTTCAGGAATTTGAACGCCTGAGCCTTCCCGCCGGGCAGCGCAAAGGTGACCAGGGTGCCAAAACCCGTCATCTGGCGCTTGGCCAGGTTATGCTGGGGATGGCTTTCCAAACCAGGATACCGCACCAATATCACGGCGGAATGGGCTTCCAGGAACCGGGCGACCTTGTCGGCATTCTGACACATTCTTTCGACGCGCAGCGGCAGTGTCTCCAGCCCTTTCAGCATGACCCAGGCGTTAAACGGGCTCATCGACGGGCCGGTATGGCGATACAGGGGTTCAAACACATCCTTCAGGAAGGCATTGGTGCTCAATACTGCGCCCCCCATTGTGCGGCCCTGGCCATCGATATGTTTGGTCGCGGAATAGGTGACGATATCCGCCCCCAATGCCAGCGGGCGCTGCAACATCGGGGTGGCGAATACGTTATCAACAACAACACGGGCGCCCGCCTTTTTGGCAAGTTTACACACTGCCTCGATATCCACCAAATCCAGCATCGGGTTGGAGGGGCTTTCCAGAAACACCGCATCGGTCGGCTGTTTCAGGGCATCTTCCCACTGGTTCAGGTCATGCCCATCGACAAAAGTTGTCTGCACGCCAAAGCGCGGCAGGATGTCATTACAAATGTTATAGCAGGAACTGAACAATGCGCGGGACGCGACCAGCCGCTTGCCCTGGCCCAGAAAGCAGGCCAGCGCATGAAAGACAGCAGCCATCCCACTGGACGTCGCGCGGCATCCTTCTGCGCCTTCCAGCAGCGCCAGGCGCTCTTCAAACATGCCAACGGTGGGATTGGCATAGCGGGAATACATGAAATTGGTGGTTTCGCCCTTAAACGAGGCTTCTGCCTGTTCCGCATTATCATAGATATAGCCAGAGGTCAGAAACAGGCCTTCACTGGTTTCCCGAAAATCCGTGCGCTCCAGGCCGCCCCGCACCAATTCCGTCTGTTGGCGATACCGCCGTCCCGCACCGATTTCAGGTTTACCGCTATCCATCACGATCTCTTTCTAATTAAATAAATCAACCCTGGGCCCAGGGCAGTCCAGCCACTTTCCAGCCACCGGCTTTGCCGCGCTGACCATCAGCATTCTTATCGCCTTCAAACCCTTCCAGGATATTGTAACAGCGGCTGAACCCTTCTTGAGTCAGGGCTGCGGCAGCGCCTTGGCTGCGCTGACCGGATCGACACAGAAACACAATTGCCGGATCCGCATCACCTGCACTTTCAGAGACGGCCTCTTTCACTTGTGCAACAAATTCCGGATTTGGGGCACCGCCGGGAAACCGAATCCATTCAACCAGAACCGGCTGCTTGGACAAACTGTTCAGGACAGGGACACCCACAAACTGCCATTCCGCCGCTGTGCGTACATCCACCAAGACCGCATCAGGCTCTTCGCTCAACAGTTTCCACGCCTCTTTCGGCGTTATATCCCCAGCATATCCAGCGCCCATCACATCATCCCTTTTGCCGTAAAATCATCGCCCCATCAGGGTTGATGGGCTTTAGCAGTATTTCACACAAGAGAAAAGGGGAATTACACCGCGTAATCGGCGCTGGGAACAACTGCCACATTATGCTCTGCCATTTCCGCCATGGCTGCCGCCAAGGATCCATCCATATCAATCGCGCGACAGCCATCTTCCAGGACCGTCACATCAAATCCCAGCTTCGCTGCATCGACGGCAGAAAACCGCACACAGAAGTCTGTCGCCAGCCCCGCCATGACAACAGACTGCACGCCCCGGTCCCGCAAGTATCCCTCCAGCCCGGTCGGCGTTGTATGGTCATTCTCAAAAAAAGCGGAATAGGAATCGATATGACTGCGATAGCCTTTGCGGATGATCAGATCAGCGCAATCGATCTGTAATTTGGGATGAAAGGCCGCCCCCGCACTGCCTTGAACGCAATGGATCGGCCACATCACCTGCGGCCCATAGGGCGCATCGATCAGGCTGAAAGCCTCTGCCCCCGGATTGTTGGCTGCAAAAGAAAAATGATCCGCCGGATGCCAGTCCTGGGTCAGCACCTTGACTGGAAAGCGCGGCATCATGCGGTTGATCACGGGAACGACCTGGTCGCCTTCTGCAACAGCCAGGGCACCGCCCGGACAAAAGTCATTCTGCACATCAATCGCCACAAAGGCCGTATCCGCTGATATCATCGGAAACCTCTTTTCTTTGGAACCAGCCATCAGTTTTCCACATCCCAATAGACCTTCGCAAGAACCGGATGTCGTGAATAAAACGGCTACACTCTTCTGTCAGGTGGAAGTCATTGCACCCTCATCCTGAGGAGCGCAGCGTCTCGAAGGATGAGCCCCCTGAAAGCACCCGACTTACAATCCCTCCTTCGAGACGCGGCGTCGCCGCTCCTCAGGATGAGAAATGTGCGAGTTGTCAAACCCCTCCGCCACGGGCGCAGACAAATACATGCCCCTTCAAACACCGACATAACGGATCAAACATTCAAGGTCACCCCGGACTTGATCCGGGGTCCAGAGCGGCACTCATCATTCTTGCCTATGTCTCTGGATTTCCGCCTGCGCGGAAATGACAATATTCATACAGACTGCCCGTTCAAACACCGACATAACGGTGCAGCAGGCTTGGGTCATCCCGCAATTGCTGCACCGGAACGACGTCTCGGTTAACACCGTTTTCGATGAAGGCGACGTAGTCAGCGACCGGTAGGACGGCATCAACGCGCTGTTCCACCAGAACGACGGCAACGCCAGTCTGTTTCAGGGACAGGACGACCTCTCGAATCTTGGAAATCATGGAAGGCTGTAATCCTTCCGTCGGTTCGTCCATCAACAGAACCTTGGGTTCCGTGCACAAGGCGCGGGCCATGGCCAGCATTTGCTGTTCCCCCCCGCTTAACTTGCCGGACACCTGGGACAGCCGTTCACGCAAGACTGGAAACAGGTCCAGCACCCGATCGCGGGTCGGCTTTCCCTGCCCGGTCGCCATCAGGCCAATGTCAATATTCTCCGAAACCGTCAGCTCCGAAAACAGCCGTCGCCCCTGGGGGACATAGCCCAATCCGTATTTCGGGGCGGCATGGGCCGGTAGTTTTGTCAGATCAACATCATCGACAAGCACTGTGCCCAAACGCGGCGGCACCAGACCCATGATTGCTTTCAGTGCCGTCGTCTTCCCCGCGCCATTGCGCCCAAGCAGACACAGGATTTCCCCAGAGGCAGCTGACAGTGAAAATTTCCGCAACACCTGCACATCGCCATAGAAACAATCGATATCCGTGACTGTCAGCATCGCCTATCCCCCCAGATACGCGGTTTGAACAGCATGATTGGCGCGAATCTCTTCTGGCGTGCCTTCCGCCAGCACCTCGCCAAAATTCATCACCGTGATGCGCTGGGCCAGATCCATCACGACCGTCATATTATGTTCAATCAACAGGATTGTCGTATCCTTGGAAACCGCACGGATCAGATCAATAAAATTGGCAATTTCGGAATCCGCCAGGCCCTGTGTCGGCTCATCCAGAATCAATAATTTCGCGTCCAGCGCCAAGCCCATGCCAACCTCCAGCAAACGCTGATGCCCATAGGCCATCTCTTTTGCCTTGGTATCGGCCTGATCACGCAGTCCGACCCGGGCCAATACCTCATCCGCGCGGGTGATCAGGGCTGCCTCGTCCACGCGCCCGAACACTCCAGATGCCGCCACCGCCGCGCGCTGGGCAGGCAACAGGATGTTTTCGCGACATGTCAGATTGGCAAAAATGCTGGTGATCTGGAATGTATAGGCAATTCCCCGCGCAACACGGGCATGGGCAGGCAATCTGGTAATGGATTGCCCCTGAAAGGCGATGGTTCCAGCACTGGGCGCAATACGTCCGCTGATCAACCCAACCAGGGTGGATTTCCCCGCCCCATTCGGCCCGATAATGGCCCGGATTTCACCCTGCTGCAGATCAAAATCAACAGACTGAACTGCCGCTAGGCCGCCAAAATTCTTCGACAGGTTTCTGGTTTGCAATAATGTCGTCATGGCAGCCACGGTACCCACCGTTCTCGCACAGTTCCCAACAGGCCCTTTGGGGCGACCAGGATCAACAATACCAGGGCAAGCCCCACAAAAAACAGATAGGCAGAGGTCATCCCGCTTGCGATATCAATCAGATAGAACATTGCAATCGTCCCCAACAATGGCCCCAGCACCACACCAGCCCCGCCCATCAGAACATATAACAGGGGCAGAATAGAATACTGGATGGACGCGAAACTGGCCCCGACATAACCAAACAGAATCCCATAGGCTGCCCCAGCGGCCCCCGCAAAAGCGCCGGAAATCACCATCGCCATCAACTTGTACCGGAACGGGTCATAACCCAGCATCCGGGTGCGCTCCTCATTTTCTCGAATAGCGATCAGGATACGCCCGGTTGGAGAGCGCACCAGCGCCAGCTTGATTAAGATCGCCGCCGCCAATAAGGCCAAGGCCACCAGATAGCGCGTATCTTCCGCCGACAGATCAAGGGGGCCTAAGACCCGCAATTCCCGCAGGATCACGAAGCCTTCATCGCCCCTTGTGTATTCGTTGTAATACAGGATCAACAGATACCCGACCTGGGCGAACATCATGGTCACAATCATGAACGACACGCCCACCGTGCGCAGGGCCAGCATACCGATCAGCGTCGCCACCGCGATGGCACAGAACAGGCCGAAAACGAAACCCGGCCCCGCCGTCCATTGGAAGAACTGCATCGACAGGCCTGCGCCATACAGACCCGCTGCGAAGAACAGTGCATGGCCCAGGCTGAGCAACCCGGTATAGCCAAAGAGCAGATTGAACCCCAGCGCATAGACAGCCAACACCATGATGCGTGCCAGGCTGACATGGTGATAGGCCGGCAGAATGAAATGCAGCGCCAGCAGTACGACGATCAGGCCCAAATGCACCATCAATGCCTTGTTAAAGACCCCGCTCATCGCGTTGCCGTCCCGAACAGGCCCGTTGGTCGGAAGACCAGAATCATCGCGACCAGAATTGTGGAGAGGATCTTCGCCAATGTCGGGTCAAAAAAGATTGTTATGATCCCATCGCTTAACCCGATCACAACGGCGGCCAGCACGGTCCCTTTCAAACTGCCCAACCCGCCGATAATGACCACAATAAAGGACAGCAACAGCGGATCCAGGCCCATCAGGTAATAGGCCTGCTGTGTCGGCACGATCAACACGGCCGCCACGGCGGCCAGCATCGCCCCAAAGGCAAAAACACCCGTATAGACCCGCGCAACAGGGATGCCGAAAGCCTGGGCGGTCTCTCTGTCATATTGGGTCGCCCGCATGATCAGGCCGATGCGGGTTCGGGTCAGCAAGGCCCAGACACCCAAAAGCATCACCATACAGGTCAGGATCACCGAAATCTTATACCCGGAATAGCCAAACCACGGGAAGCTGACACGAAAATCAAACGGGGCTGCGACCGGGCGTGCATCGGGCCCATACAGCGTCAGGGCCCCCTGCTGGATAATATACAGCAACCCTATCGTGGCGACGATTGTCGCCTCCGGATCATACTTCAGGCGCTTCAAGATCAGGCGATCTGCGACAGCCGCCAGCCCCCCGACGATCAGGGGGGCAAAAATCAGCGCCGCCAGAAACCCAAACAGCGGCGTGCCGGTCAACAGACTGGAAATCCACCAGGCCAGCACAGCGCCTAACATAAAGAACTCGCCATGGGCGACATTCACCACGCGCATGACACCAAACACCAGCGACAGGCCCAGGGCTGTCAGTGCCAAAACCGCTGCCTGAACAGCCCCTTCCAGCGAGGCGAGAAGCAAATAGGGTCCAAAATCCATGGAATCAAATTGTCCTTGCCGGATAGAATTCCGGAGCTTCATCTCTGAAGTTCCTCTCTCCCAAGGTGGGAGAGAGGAAACCGCACCATGTCCCGTCATTCCGCGCAGTCAGGACTCCAGAGCAACCCGGACATTTCCTGCCATTCGCACTGGGCCCCGGATCACGTCCGGGGCGACGGGGTCTTTCCAAGGTCCCTAGAATGCCATCTTCGTATAGTCGACTTCCGGCTCATACAGGCTGTCTTCGATGGAGGTACGGTGTACCACCTTTAATTTCCCATCGGTGACCTGACTGATATTCTGAATGCCGAAGACTTGGTGGGTCTGACCATTAAACATCTTCGCACCTTGCGGATGTTCCGGACCTTCTGGGAAGTCCGTGAAGCTCTCAACCGCTTCGATCAATTTGGCGCGATCCGCCGGACCTTTATAGTCTGCCGCTTCCATACCCTGCTTAATGATATACAGGGTCTCCCAGCACCCAAACATATGGGCATAGGTGGAAATATCCTTCGGATCGCTCAGGCTGGCCCCATTTGCATCAACGCCGACCTTTTCCCGATAGAAGGCATCATGCGGATTAGCCCCGTCATTCTGGGCATAGCGCGGGAAGCCTTCCCAGAAATAGGTGCCTTCCAGTGCTTCCAGACCCGGATTGGCCAGATCAACCGCTTCCAGACTGTCGATAAAGCCGAAGATTTGCGGACGGTCGCTGCCAAAGAATTCGCCCAATTCCTTCACAAAGGTCAAAACACCCGGCCCGACCATGACATGGTACAGGACCTCGGTTTCCTTGGGGATGCGGGGGAAGTATTTGAAGAAGGACTGCTCCGTCGGTGGAATTGCAATCTTCTCAATCACCTCACCACCCTGCGCTGCAATGGCCGCAGAGAAATAGTCGCGGTGGTCATGGCCAAAGGCAAAGTCCGGGAAGATCATCGTGACTTTCTTACCCAGATTGCTGCCAACCCAGGGTGCCATGGATTGAACCTGGCTTTTCACATCCGTAATGCCGGGCTGCAGGACATAGCGGTTCAGCTTGCCACTGGCGACATGGTGTCCCTCGCTGACCACAAAATACGGGATCTTCAATTCGCCTGCGCGCGGGGCGGACCCGATCACGACATGGCTGAACAAGGTGCCAAATACGATATCGGTCTTGTGCTGAATGGCAAATTTTTCGACCACTTCCGCGCCGCGCTTGGGATCCGTGCCATCATCTTCTGTCACGATTTCAATAGGGCGACCATTGATCCCGCCCGCGTCATTGATCAACTGCGCCGCCGCCATTGTGGTGCGCTCGTACCAGCGACCATAGGAAGCTCCAATGCCGGTGCGGTGGGCCTGGAACCCGATCTTAATCGGCACGCTGCTCTGTGCCTGGGCATATCGACCCGACAGCGGCATCAGTTGAGACCCGGCGGCCAAGCCAGCCGCAGCCCCTAGTGTTTTCAGCGTGTCCCGACGCGTAAAGTGCTTGGTCTTGGTGCTGTTTGTCTTCTGTTCAGTCATCGCGAAGTCTCCTGTTCAGACTTGATGTTTGTAGACTCGTCTACCGGCTTTACCCAAGCATGCGACGGTCTTTGGAAAAATCGTACGCATACAAATGAATTTGTGTCTAGTGTCTGTGATCGATTTTGCCACTTTATCCCCCTGTGGGAGAGGATAGAAGCCACAATCCAAACAAAGTATACCCCACCATCAGCATACCAAGAGGGATTTGCCCGATCAGATGCCTTGACGCCCGACCACCGGCCAGACGATGACTCAGCCCATGAGCCAGGATGACCGCCCAGATATGACCAATGGTAATTGCGGCAACTTGAGCCTGCCAGATTCTCTCTACGGTATCTGGCATGTTCAGAAAGGATGTCGTCACCCGAAAGCCCTGTAAGCCAAACAGGTTCGCGCCAGTGGCAAGCGGATCATTCAGCGCGATCAGCACCCATTGCCCGTTTACCAGAAAATAGGTCAGGTAGTGAGAGAAATGGTATGCTAAAGAGATCGGCAGGATCGACAACACCATCAGGCCCAATGCAGGTCTTGCATCCTGGACACCGCGCAGCCTCTCCCCCGTCCAGACTGCCGCACAATACAGACAGGCAAGTCCAGTCCAGGCCAATACCAATCCAACCGTGTTGATCCCTGTCACCGCAGAGCGTCCGGGAAATTCAAGCGGATTGATATCATTCAGGCCCAACCACCAGAATGTCATACTAAGACCATCAAAACTGACCGTTGCCAGACTGAGCAGCAGAAACAGCATGAAGGGCACGGTCGGAGGCTCTGCCTCAAGCACCCGCCTGCCCGGTTTAGACAAGAGCAGGACCCGCTGCCCCCCCTCCTTCGTCTCCACAGAGAATGGTGCCAACAGCGATAGATAGCGAAACAGGACAGAAAGCGGTTCGCCTGAACGCAACCAGACGGCCTCTCCAAAGATCAGACAGCCGATGAATCCAATGACCCAATAGACCGAAACCCAAAAGGCCAGAAGGTCGGGATCCTCTGGTGATAAAGACACCAATTCATACCAGGCGATCCCCATCAACAGTACTATAGCGGGCCATCCCTTAACCCAATCAGGCAGGGCGACTGGTCCCTTTCCTTCTGGCGCAGCGCCTGCAAGTCGACGCAGCACCCGGACCGGAAATCGCCAGGGGTTCAACACCGACCAGAAATTTCCAAACACCGCATGGGCAACCGTCACACCGACCCATCCCACAGACCATATCACCATGGGCAATGGATTTGTCAGGGGATCGCGCGCGCCCTCAACACCGCAATACAACAATCCGGCAAACAGAAAGAACCCGACCGCAGATAACACGGTGTCGAACACCCCCGCTGGAATCCAAGGCAGCGACAGGTGGCCCTGATACCCCGCAACCACGGCTTTCGGGGCTGTTAGCGACAGGATCAGAAAAGACAAGGCAACCGACAGCGTACCGCCCAGCAGATAATATTCGGTGGGCAATAACAGGATATAGCCGCTTTCTGACGTATGGGCGAAAGCCGATGGGACGAGCCCCAGAATGGCGATACAGGGCAGAACTGCCCAGAGAATCGTCCTGATCCGCATACAACGCCCCCAATACCCAACCGATAGAATCCCAAAGACACCGGAATTGAGCGTGAACTGGCGCAGTCATGCAAGGGGAAATCCCCCGGCACTAGGGCAGACCCGGATGAAACTGATGTGACCTGCTCGACAAATTCTTCGAATCGCGCGCTGCTGATGTAAACAGAGGATGGGGCGTCAATGAACTATATATTCTTCGCCATGGTCGCTATCTCATTTGTGGTCGCGGCCTATCAACAGGTGACCTGGGTAACCCCGATTGTGGCCGCAGGCGAAGAAGCCGCCAAGGCCCCGATGGAGCATTTGGGCCTGTCGATGATCAGCACGGCGGAAGCTTCCGTCACCCTGGCTTTGGGCCTCATCGGCGTCATGGCGCTGTTCCTGGGATTGATGAAGGTGGCGGAGGCTGGCGGCCTGTTGCGCATCATCGCGAAACTGCTGCGCCCCTTGATGGTGCGCCTGTTCCCCGACGTTCCCGCCGACCATCCGGCCATGGGGGCGATGATCATGAATATCTCCGCCAATGCCCTGGGCCTGGGCAATGCAGCCACCCCGTTTGGCATTCGCGCAATGCAGGAACTGGATCGCCTGAACCCCCATAAGGGGACCGCCACCAATGCCATGGCGCTGTTCCTGGCGATCAACACATCCTCCGTCACGCTGCTGCCCACCGGCGTGATTGCGATCCGTGCCGCCTCTGGCTCCAACGATCCGGCCGGTATCGTCTCCACCACCCTGATTGCAACAATCTGTTCCACCACAATTGCCATTATCACCGCAAAACTGCTGCAGGGTCGTTTCAAAACCCCCGCACACGATGCGCTGACTCAGCCAGAAGACCCGACCGAGCCACAAGAAGCCCTGCCCGCAGATGCCAGCGCGGCCTATCCACTTTGGGCCTCTGCCCTGGCTTTGGGCGCGTTGATCGGTTTCGTCCCCCTGACGATCTTCTATGGTCCCGCCATTGCCCCCTGGATTATTCCCGGCCTGATGATCGCCTTTCTCAGCTTCGGCATGCTGCGCGGCGTGCCGATCTATGAAAGCTTTGTGGAGGGCGCAAAAGACGGCTTTGGCGTTGCGATCAAGATCATCCCCTATCTGGTCGCCATCCTGGTGGCGGTTGGCATGTTCCGGGCGTCTGGCGCGATGGCGCTGTTGATAGAACCCATCGGCCTGATCACCGCCCCCTTTGGCCTGCCTGCAGAAGCCTTGCCCATGGCCCTGATGCGCCCGCTCAGCGGCTCTGGCGCCTATGGCATCATGGTCGCCATAATCACTGACCCGACGGTCGGGCCCGACAGCTATACAGGCTATCTGGTCACGACATTGCAGGGATCGACCGAAACGACATTCTATGTCCTGGCAGTCTATTTCGGGGCGGTCCAAATCCGTCGCGTCCGGCATGCCCTGTTTGCCGCGCTCGCCGCAGATGCCGCCGGGATCGCCGCCGCAGTCGGGGCCTGCCTGCTGCTTTTCGGTCATCTGCAATAGGAATCCCGCGTCGTGGGGTTGCCCTGAAGGGGTCGCACCGCTACCTAATGGCCCAGACATTCACGCTGGTAAGAGGAGCTTCTGGCTCATGGGACTTCAATATCTCCACACGATGGTGCGCGTCTCCAACCTGGAGGAAAGCCTGGATTTCTATTGCAACAAGCTGGGCATGCAGGAACACAGCCGCACGGAAAGCGAAAAAGGCCGCTTCACCCTGGTCATGCTGTGTGCACCAGACGACAAGGCCAATGCCGATGCCCAGCGCGCGCCCTTGCTGGAATTGACCTATAACTGGGATCCGGAAGACTATCAGGGCGGTCGCAATTTTGGCCATCTGGCCTTCCGCGTCGATAACATTTACGAGACCTGCCAAAGCCTGATGCATCAGGGTGTCACCATTAACCGCCCGCCCCGCGACGGCTACATGGCTTTCATCCGCTCCCCCGACGGCATCTCCATCGAATTGCTGCAACGGGGCGAAAAACTGGCCGTCGAAGAACCCTGGGGCTCCATGCCCAATACGGGGTCATGGTAAGGCCGGGCCGGCAAAAACTGACACTTGGTAAGCCAATCCGACCTGTGCTATAGCCCCGGTCGCGTGTCCTCGTAGCTCAGTAGGATAGAGCGTAGGATTCCTAATCCTAAGGCCACAGGTTCGATTCCTGTCGGGGACACCATTTTTTCTTAATTTCCCACTATTGCGAGAACACCTGAGAAATTCAGCGTGATATGTGGCGTTGCGCGCGTTTTTGCATATTCATATATATGCAAAATTAGATAGTTATAGTATCTATAAGTTGGCAAAAAATTTATTTTGCATATATTTAGATATGCAAATCATTTAAACATAACCCATGGAACCCTTTTCAATGGATGTAAAATCGACAGCAAGACGGCAGTATATCCGCGCTGCAGATACAGCAGCGGCAGCCGCCAGTGGGATCAAGCAGCCATCAGAGGGGTGGTTGACCACGATCCGGAAAGCACTTGGGATGTCCGGTGCGGATGTTGCCGCACGCCTGGGCCAGGGCCGCAATACGGTCTACCAAGCCGAACGCAATGAACGCAACAATGTGATCACCCTTGCCCAGATGGAGAAGCTTGCCACGGCAATGGGGTGTCACTTTGTCTATGCCATCGTCCCAGACGGGCGCATTGAGGATGTGATTCGTAAACAAGCGCTGCAGAAAGCAGAGGCACGGATCAGGCGGGTCAGCGGCCATATGGCCCTGGAGCAACAATCCTTGCCCGAACCCCAGATTCAGGCACGGATTGAGGACCTGGCAGAGGAGTTGGTCCGAACAATGCCTCCCGATTTTTGGGACCCACAATGAATCTCACTGAGCCAGAGGGGGCGACGCCGCTGGACCCGGACGAATGCGAGGGGCTGAAATTCCGGCATATCACCACCCGTGAAGAACTGGACGAGTTGGAACAAGCCAATATCGAACAGGGACTCGCCTGGCTGTCCAGGCGTCGAAAAGTCGATATCTTCGATGACATGTTTATTCGAACCCTACACAAACAACTGTTTGGTGACGTTTGGCGATGGGCCGGGCAATACCGGCTGACAGAAAAGAATATTGGTATTGATCCCATTCAAATTTCTATGCAATTGCGCATGTTTCTGGGGGATGCCCAACTTTGGGCAGAACAAGATATCTTCCCCCCCTTAGAGGCCGCCGCGCGTTTTCACCATCGTATGGTTCTGATACATCCTTTCCCAAACGGAAATGGGCGCCATGCGCGTATTGCCACAGATATCCTGCTGGATGTGGCCTATAAGCACCCCCCCATTGCCTGGGCCAGCGGGTACAATCTTCAGGCCGATAACGCGCGCCGAAGGGACTACATAGCCGCATTGCGCGCCGCCGATGCTGGTGATTTTGACCCGCTTTTTATATTTGTTGGTGCCAGATAGGGAGAGGAACCACTGGATAAAAATCGCTCCCCCTACCGTATTCCCGCACGCATGAAGCTTTGGACGAATTGGCGTTGGAACAATAGGAAGGCGATCAGCAGGGGGCCGGAGGTCATCAGGGTGGCGGCGTTGATGATGGACCAGTCTACGCCCTGATCGACCGACGAGAAGATCGACAGGCCCACGGTCACCGGGCGTGTTTCCACCGAATTGGTGACGATCAGCGGCCAGAGGAAATTATTCCAATGGTGGCTGACCGAAACCAGGCCATAGGCCAGATAGGTTGGTTTAGCCAGTGGCACATAGACCCGCCACAGAACCGTCAGCGGGCCGGCCCCTTCGATCCGAGCGGCTTCTTCCAATTCCTTGGGCACGGTCTTGAAGGTCTGGCGCAGCAGGAAAATGCCAAAGCCCGACGCAATATAGGGCAGGCCAATGGCAGCGATCGTATCGACCAGCCCCAGCTTCCGCATCGTCGCATAATTCTCCACAATCAGAATATCGGGCATGACCAGAAGCTGCAGCAGGACCAGCGCGAACAGAATTCCGCGCCCCGGAAAGGTGAAGCGCACAAAGGCATAGGCCGCCAGCGTGCACAGCACAAACTGTCCAATCAGGATGAAGGTCACCAGCAGAAAGCTGTTCAGGAAATATCGCGCAAACGGGGCCGCGTTCCAGGCATTGGAGAAATTCTCCAATGTCAGCGGCGCGAAAAGCTCAAACCGGGTTGCATAGGCACCGGGATGAATGGCAGTCCAGACCGCATAGATCAGCGGCAGAAACCATATCAGCGCCAAGGTCCAGGCACCCAGCGTATTCAACCAGCGATCAAACCGTGTCGCCATCATCGGTAATGCACCCGCTTGTCGAGGAGGAGAAACTGACCCAGCGCAATGACCGACAACAGAACCAGCAACACAACGGTCAGGGTCGAGGCATAGGCGGTATCCCAGAACTTAAAGGCTGTTTCGTATATATAAAACAGCAACAGCGAACTGGCATTATTCGGGCCCCCTTCGGTCATCACAAACACATGATCCACCATACGGAAGGAATTGATCACGGCATTGACCGAAACAAACAGCGTTGTTGGCATCAACAAGGGAAAGGTGACGCGCCGGAAAAAGGTCCAGCGGCTGGCCCCTTCTATGGCGGCGGCTTCGCGCAGGACCGGCGGGATGGATTGCAGGGCGGCCAGGTAAAAGATCATAAAGAACCCCGCCTCCTTCCAGATCGACACCACCATGATGGAGCCCAGCGCGAGCTCTGGATTGCCCAGCCAGTTGACGCTGGGATACCCCAAAGCCCCACTGATCTGATCGATCAGGCCAAAGCCCGGCGTGTAGAAGAACATCCAGATATTGGCGACCGCAATCAGCGGCAGGACGGTGGGTGCAAAATAGGCGAGCCGCACAAAGCTGCGGCCCGACAGTTTTCCATCCACCCATATCGCCATCAGCAAGGCCAGGGCGACCGAAACGGGGATGGTGACAACCGCATACCAGATACTGTTGGAAAGAACCTGCCAGAAAGTCTCATCCATCAGCAGCTTTTCGTAATTCCCCAGGCCGACAAATTTGGACGGGCGAATGCCGCGCGGGGTAGAAAAGAAACTGTCCCATATTGTGGAAATCGCGGGGATATGGGTAAACGCGAACAGCAATACCAGCGCAGGGCTGAGCAGCAGCCAGGCATAGATCCATTCGCGTCTGTGGGTCATGATCGATATCCAGCAAAAAAGGGCTGCCGGTCAGCCCTGGGACCGACCGGCAGCGGGTATGCTTAGCGATAGTCTTTCAGGATTGCCTCAGCCTGAGCCTGAGCTTCCTTCAAGGCATCGGCTGGGGTCTTCGTCCCGGTGATGGCTGCTTCCAGGGCATCGTTGAAGATCGTCGTGATGCGCTGGTTCTGATAGGTCGCCAATTCAGCAACCGCGTATTCCAACTGATCCCGGGCAACAAGCGCCTGGGGGAAACCAGCGACATAGTCTTTCATCGCAGGTGTTTCCCAGGTATCGGCACGGGGGGCAACATAGCCCGTTGCAATCGTCCATTTAGCCGATTGTTCCGGGGCCGTAATCCATTTGATGAAATCAAAGGACGCAGCCTTTTGTTCGTCGGTGGAGTCCTTGAAGATATAGAAGTTACCGCCACCGGTCGGGGCACCCCGACGCTTGTTGGCAGGCAGCATGGCGACACCAAAATCAAACGGTGCGTTATCGCGAACATTGGTCAGGTTGCCCGTCGTGGTCCAGATCATCGCGGCCTGGCCTTCAAAGAAGGCCTTGGGCGTGCTGCCCCATTCAACGATACCGGGCTGCATGACCTTGTGTTTCACCGACAGATCGACCAGGAACTGCAGGGCCTCGGCCACTTTCGGATCATCGAAATTGGTCTTGTTACCGGCATCATTGGCCAGGATCACATCATTCTGAGTCGTCAGACCCTGGAACAGCCAATAGGGGAAACCGGAGCTTGGGATCCGCACACCCCACTGGGTGACATTGCCATTGCTGTCGGTCTTGGTCAGCTTCTTACCGAATTCGACCATTTCTTCCCAGGTGGCCGGCGGCGTATTGGGGTCCAGACCGGCTTCCTTAAAAGCTTCCTTGTTCCAATACAGCACAGGGGTGGAGCGCTGGAACGGAATGCCATAGGTCTTGCCACCGGTCATGCTGTTATCCATGAAAGCCGGATAGAAAGAGGTCAACCAGGCCTTGTCTTCATCGGTCTTTGCCAGACCATCGAAGGGGATGATCGCGTCTTCTTCGATCAGGGTGAACATATCCACCGACAGAATCACGGAAAGCTGGGGCGGGGTGCCGCCCTTTGCCGCCGTCAGGGTCTTGGTGATCGTGTCCTGATAGCTGCCGGCATAAACCGCGTCGATTTTAACATCGGGATGGGCGGCAGCATATTCGTCGGTCAGGGCCTGAATCGTGTCAGCGGCTTTACCCCCGACGGCGACGGGAAAGAAAAACTGAAGATCAACCGCCAGGGCTGATCCCGCCGTCGACGCCAACAGTGCGGCGGCACTTAACGTCGTTGTCATTGTCTTAAGAAAGGTCATGTCAACTTACTCCTGGTTAGAGAACTTGAATGGAGGAAGGGGCCTTGTGCCCATATGGCGTGGCCCTCTTGTGTCACGGATCGGAAACTCCGGTTTCCGTGGATGTTGATAGGGAAATGCCCTCATGCGCGTCGATGCGCGCACCGGTATCCCCGTTGAACAGGTGTTGGCGCTGTTTTGGCCAGGTGAGGTGCACCGACTCTCCCGGTCGCACCGCATCCTGGGTTGAGGCACGCATCACCAACGGTTGCCCGGCGATACGACAATCGACCAGCAGGTCAGACCCCAGATATTCGACCTGCTCTACCGTTGCCGACACGCCGCCGGTTTCAGAAATGGAAATGTCTTCCGGCCGGACGCCCAATTGGTAAAAGGACGCCCCTTTCTGATCGCCCGCGACCAGGGCGGTTGCATCCCCAGCGATCGCCAAGCCGCCCGGACAAGGCGCAAGGGTCAGAATATTCATCGGGGGCGTGCCAATGAAACGCGCAACGAAAACACTGGCTGGGCAATCATAAAGGCTGCGAGGATCGGCACATTGTTCAATCCGCCCCCCGTTCAAGACCACGATGCGATCCGCCATTGCGATGGCTTCCACCTGATCATGGGTGACATAAACCATCGTGATACCCAGCTTACGTTGAAGCGATTTCAACTCGATCCGCATTTCATGGCGAAGTTTGGCGTCCAGATTGGACAGCGGTTCGTCCATCAGGCAGATTGGTTTTTCTGCAATGATCGCACGCCCCAGGGCCACACGCTGTTGCTGGCCACCCGATATCTGACTGGGGCGGCGGTCCAATAATGTGTCCAATCCCAATAGGGCCGCCGTGCGCTGCAATCGTTCCGCCCGTTCTGCGGCAGGAACGCGGCGCACTTTCAGGCCAAAAAGAATGTTTTCAGCGACATTCAGATGGGGAAACAGGGCATAGGACTGGAACACCATCGCGATCTGGCGTTCATTCGGGGCTTTATTCGTGACCGTTTCGCCGCCAATCATCACAGTGCCGGATGTCGCATCTTCCAGCCCTGCAATCAGCCGCAATGTGGTTGATTTCCCACAGCCAGAGGGTCCCAAAAGCACCGTGAATTCCCCGGCTGGCGCGGTAAAGCTGATATCATCAACCGCCGCCTGATCGCCCCAGGCCTTGCGTAAGTCCCGCACTTCAATCGCGGCATTTTGTGTTATGGCGGTCATGGCGCGCCGCCCTCTGAACACAGCACCACTTCATGGCCGGCCGCCTCTATCGCCTGGCGAATTTGTGCGGGGGGATCCCGATCACAAAACACAACATCGGCATCGCTGATCCAGCCACCCCGAACATGGGCGGCACGACCGAATTTGCTGGCATCCAGGACCAGAAAAGACCGACGGCAATTGCGGCGAATGATTTCGCGTACCTGAACTTCATCCCGGCTGAAGTCCAGAAGCTCGCCCTGATCATCAACGCCTCCGACACCATAAAGGCCGATATCCACCTTGAAGCTTTCAAAAAAAGCCTCGACTTCCGGCCCCAGAATATCGCGTGCTTCCGGGCGCACGGCACCGCCTGGAACATGAACCTCAACAGCGGGCAAGGAGCACGCATTCAGGGCCGCCATCAGATTGTTGGTGACGATGGTCAGACCGCGCAAATCTGACAGTTGATGCACCGTTAATGCGGGCGTGGTGCCAATGCTGATCGCGATACTGGCCCCATGCGGAATATGGGATTTAACGACGCGCGCAATCTGCTGTTTGGCCGCGAAGTTCAGGGTCTGGCGTTCTTCAAAGCCGATATTATCTGTCGGAATGGGCAATTCCACGCCGCCGTGGCGTCGACGCAGTGCACCGGCTTCACTCAGTTCATTGATATCCCGACGGATGGTCTGGGTTGTGACACCAAAATGCTGGGCAAGATCCGTGACGGACTGAAAACCACTCTGGCGAACCCGCTCCGCAATCTCCGCCTGACGCTCCGTCGTCACATACATACACACCCCCGCCAGCCGTCATTGGCATCGTCAATGACTGTTCAATGCGAGAAGAGGTACCCGACAGGTATGACAACCACGTCATAATTGTGTGACGTTCAAATGAACATTCATTCGAACATTCGTATTATCTGCAAAAAAGCAGGTATGCGGAAAAACTTTTAAGGATGATCCTGATCGCCATATCCCAGAGCGTCCACCAGGGGGCAAATGGTCTTATTGATACATGCATTCACATAATTCATAAGATTCTTTATTAATCGAAATATCGTATACAAAATTCATGAATTGTTGCGGCACATTTTTTATCGCAATCAGTTAGGTGCGTTCATATTCATCTGTTAAAAAGAATCAGGGTATTATCGTGATATTGATTACGCTATGGACCAAACTATAATTTTTGATTCCATCCAACTGGGCCCCGTCTTTTTATAGGGTATTAATGAAAAACCTGTTTCCCCCAGTCACGATAGCGGCTTTTTTGTGTTTTGGGATTATTGCGATTCAATTGCTGTGGCAGAAGCCTGAACCCCGCCAGGTAGATGAGCGATTTTATCTGGTTCTGGCCCATGATCTGTATGAATTTGGCGTTTTCACCTCCGCCACAGCACGGGGGACGGGGCAGTCTGGCGAAGTGCCACAACCTGATAACTATATCGTCCCTGCCTATCCAGCTTTGTTGGCGGCGATTGCTGTTTTTGATCCTGAAATGCGCAAACAAATGCGGTGTGCCGTCGGTCCGATCGGTGATTGCATGGCCACCATCCCACTGAGTTTGATTTTAATTCAGGCTGTTTTGCTGGCCGGTGCAACGCTATTTACGTTTAATGCGTATCGCCATCTAAATCCACGCCCGGCTTTTGCCTATACCGCGCTGGTCTGCCTGCTGGCCGTCGGGCTGCAGGCGCGGCTGGCAACCAGTATTCTGCCCGATGGCCTGTCCCTTGCCGCCTTTATGGTCCTTGCGGGTTGCCTGGTCACCGCATTGCGATCAAAGGGCGCACAATCGTGGTTGGCCGTTGGGGCTGTGATTGGGCTGGGGGCTCTGATCCGACCCAGCACTTTCTATCTGGTCTTCATGATGATTCCGGTTGTGCTGTTCGCAACGCGCAGTGTGCGGGGGTCGATTGCCATGCTGATCGGTTTCACTATCGTGCTTACACCCTGGATCCTGCGCAATGTTCTGATTGTGGACAGCTTATCCTTCACGGGCAGTTACGGGGGTATTACCCTGGCTCAGCGCGTTGCCTATAACGCCATGACGCCTGTGGAATGGGGCGTGGCTTTGATCTATTGGCTGCCGGATTTTGGGGACAGCCTAGCGGCATCCCTATTTCCAATTGAAGCCTATCAACGCCTTGATTTTTCTACACAGAACGGATTTTACCGGATCGGGAACACCGCCCTGATGGCCGAAGCACTGTCCCGCGCAGGTGGGCCACAGGGGCTGACCGGGGTCCTGATCAAGGATTGGATTCTAGCCCATCCCCTGACCCATATTGCAACCACAATACCGATCTTCTTGCGTGGCCTATGGGTGGCGAAATATGTTGGGTTGGCGGCGATATTGTTACTCATCCCCGTTGTGACCGGGCTGTGGCGACAGGGGCGCGCCAAAAACTTCTTGATATTAGCATCACCTTTTTTCCTGATGGCCGGCTTCCATGCCGGCATTTCGATAAACATTCCCCGCTATAATTACAGTCTCGTCATCATTTATGCTGCACTTTTCGCCTATGCAGGGTTTTATATCTGGGATCGAGTAAACCGCGCGCCTACTTCAACAGCAATCAACCAGGACTGAAGGAGACCGATGGCACCAAAATCCGGGACAGCACAAGATATTAACAGTGCAAAGGGAAACGCCGACAAAATTGCCGTTGTTATCCCCTGTTATCGGGAAACAAGGTTGATTGCCGATGTCCTATCGGCAGTGCCAGCCTGTGTTGATCAGATCTATTGCATTGATGACGGCTGTCCGGACAAGACCGGTGAATATGTGGAACGCACTGCGACGGACCCACGGATTACAGTACTGCGTCACGAAGACAACCAGGGCGTTGGGGCGGCGACCCTTACCGGGTATCGGCAGGCTATGGCAGATGGGGCAAGAATTATCGTCAAGATTGACGGCGACGGACAAATGGATCCGACCCTGATTCCCCGCTTTATAGAACCAATTCAACTGGGGCTGGCGGACTACACCAAAGGGAACCGATTCTTCCAACCCGACTCCGTTCGCGCCATGCCCGCAGGGCGCCTTATCGGGAATGCCGTGCTTTCCTTTCTGAACAAGTTTTCATCTGGATATTGGCATATTTTTGATCCGACCAACGGATATTGCGCAATTCACAGTTCCCTATTGCAATTGATGCCGATGGAAAAACTGGACAGATCCTATCTGTTTGAAACAGAGATGCTATATCGCTTGGGCACCCTGAGGGCCGTCGTGGTCGATATTCCCCACATGTCAATTTATGGCGATGAACAAAGCCATCTTGTCCCAAGCAGAATGATCTGGCCCCTATTGTCGCGTCATACCAGCAACTTTTTCAGACGCATTTTCTATAATTACTTTCTGCGCGATTTTTCAGTGGCCTCCCTGGAATGGGTTCTGGGACCGATTTTAATGCTTTTTGGCGTTATTTTCGGTGTTCTCAGTTGGGTAAATGCCACCAGCCAGGGCGTTGCCGCAACCGCAGGGACCGTCATGATCGCGGCACTCCCTATCGTTATTGGACTGAACCTGTTCTTATCCGCCCTGAATTTCGACATTGCCAACCAACCCCGAACCGCCCTGCACCCCAAACTTCCGAAAGCGCCCGATGCGCCCTGATTTCCAGGTAGGTTTGCGCCAGAACCGCGGGGCCTGGATCCTGGCCACACTGGGCAGCGCATTCCTGCTGGCGCTGGTTCTTCGACAGGTCGACCTGGATGTGCTGCAAGATACGCTGGCGCAATGCAGCACGACACTGATCGCCCTGAGTATCGCACTTCTATGCTTGGAAGGGGTCTTTGCCAGTCTTCGATTGCATCTGTTTGCCTCCATTCCAAGGCGCGTCATGCCCCCTATCGAGGCCGCATTTCGCGTGAATGCTTGGTATGTGCTGGCGATTGCCCTGTTACCCGCACGATTGGGTGAAGTTGCCGGTGCTATCCTGATGCACCGCATTCTGAACATGCGCGGTGGACATGCGGCAATGGCGATATTCTCTCAACGACTGTTTGATCTGGCCGTCCTCGCAGGTCTGGTGCTGCCGGTCGCTGGCATTGCCGTGCTGTATTCTACGCTGGGATCAATGATAGTATCTGCTTTCGGGGCCGCGCTGATCGGGGGCGCATTGCTGGTCCTGGCCCTTTCCTGGATCCTGTTGATGCGCCCTGACGTCCTGCTGACACCGATCCTTGCCTTTGCTCACAGGGCGTGCCTGTTCCGGGGGCGATTGCAGCGCGTTTTTCAGATGTTACTGCAAGCCAGATCCTGGTCACGCCATCATTACCCACAGATGAACCAGCGCGGCGCGGTGCTGACAACACTTGGGAAATGGTTAGCGAATATTCTTGGTCTATGGGCACTGATCGCTGCCTTTGGCATTGAACGGGACGCCCCGGTTCTGTGGGTGGTCGCGGTGTTCTATAATTTCCTGTTGGCGGTCCCCATCCCCACCCTTGGCAGTATTGGGTTGAGCGAAATTGGCCTGGCCGCCTTGCTGACATTGATTGGTGTTCCAGTGGCATCTGCTGCTGCCATAAGCGTGGTTGCCCGGGTGGTTTTACTGCTGTTACCTGTGCTTTATGGTGGCCTGACCTGGGTCGGTCTGGTCGTGCTGCGCAAGGTTCCCCCAACATCCTTACCCCGAAGTTAGCCCCATGACGTCACACCCTTCCAACGATAAGCCCTCCTTTCACGCGGACCGGGACGTAGATGGCCTGTATCAATCCATGCGGGCCCGGTTCGGGGGACAAAATCCGGGGGCGAATGGATATCGCAGCACAGGCTTTTTCCGCCGGGAACAACTGATCGTCTTTCAGGCCTTGTCCCAGGATATCATGACTCTGCCGTCAGATCTGACACGGGCACCCGTGATCGACATCGCCTGCGGATCCGGCCTGATGCTGACCCCATGGCCCGGCGCATCGGAAAGGCTGGTATTTGGCGTGGACTATAATCAGCAGGCCTGTGACGATGCCCGCCAGAATGGCGTTGCGATACTGCGAGGGGATGCCTTTAACCTGCCCTTCGCCAATGACAGTGTGTTCCAGATGGTCAACTGTCAGTTCCTGAATCAACAACAGGAAAGTGCCCGCCGTCCCTTCCTGGTGGAAATACATCGATGCCTGAAGCCGGGCGGTCGGTTTGTGTTGTTATGGCGTCATGCAGACAGCCTGTTGCATAAAACAGCCCATGCAATCCTGTCTCGATTGGATCATCTGCGCGGCCTGCCGCAATTTCCGCAGATACGCCACCCCCTGGCCCAGATCATTGACCAGGCAGAACGGGTGGGATTTGACGTCAAACGGTCGGGCGTGACGCTTCCCTTTTCTCTTGGAACACAACAGCGTCCGAAAATCCTGAAATCAGAAAATCCACTATCGGATATCCTTGGCGCATCCAATTTTCTGTTGTTGGAAAAACGGAGGGGGGTGTGAAGATTGAAGCAATCGAAACCTGTCCCACTGACGCCTGGGATGCCTTTGTCAGGGATCACCCAGACAGCACCCCCTTTCACACAAGCGCCTGGCATCGAGTGCTGCGTCATGGATACGGCTTTCCAAACAAAAGTCTGATCGCCACACAGGATGGAGACATCACCGGTATTCTGCCCTTGTATCTGGTTCGTCAGCCACTGGGCGGGCGCGTCCTGATTTCAGCACCACAAGCCGTTTACGGGGGCGCTTTGGCCAAGGATGTAATGGTGCAATCGGCTTTGGAGGAACAAGCCCGCGCCATTGCCGCGCAAGCAGGGGTCGCCTATCTGGAAATTCGGGGAGCCGGTAGTGTTGGTGAGTGGCACAGCCTGTCCCACTATGCCACCTTCCGAAAGACGCTGCCGCGTCAGACCTGCGAGGTTCTGGGCAGCATCCCCCGCAAACAACGCGCTGAGGTTCGGAAAGGCGAGAAGCTGGGCCTGACCGTTGAGGTTGATACAACACTAGATCGTTTCTATCCGATTTACGCGACAAGCGTCCATCGCCTGGGCAGCCCGGTTTTCCCGAGGCGCTATGCAGAAGGGCTGATGCGGGAATTTGGTGAGGATTGCGAAATCCTGACTGTCACAAAAAATTATGAGGCAATCGCCAGTCTTCTGTCCTTGCGCCATAAGGGTTGGGCCATGCCCTATCACGCGGGTGGCACCAACAAGGCAATGGCGCTGTCCGCCTTTCCAGTCCTGTATGCCGCAGCCATGGAACGCGCAGTGCAGCGCGAGGATCATGGATTTGATTTTGGCCGCAGCATCACAGGAACCGGGGCCTTCGATTTCAAAAGGAACTTCGGGTTTGAGCCGACCCCCCTGACCTACCGCGTAGCCTTGATCCGCGCCACCCAGCCGCCCGATATGCGCCCGGACAATCCCCGCCTGAAACCCATTGTCGCCGCATGGAAAATGCTGCCCGCCCTGATTGCCAATCGATTGGGTCCCTGGGTATCAAGACAGGTGGTTTGATACAGGCTGTTCCGTGCAAGGATTAAGCGGCAGAGGCGGGGCCGCTTCAAACTCACCCGCCGCCAATCGCACCCCTAAAGGGTTGCCAACGGGCAGGCCAGCGCCTCCTTCCAAAAGCCATTCTAGCTTCGCCAATGCGGGCCGACGGTTGGCCCATAACAATATGCTCATCCATAGGGGCGCACCATGCGGGCGACAGAACGGTTCCGCAGCGTCGATGTCATAGGGGTGCAGATAGCTCCACAAAGCCGTTTGATCCTGCCTATCGCGCAAGGCACGCCGAATTAGAGACCGTGGCAGATATCGAAAATAAATGCCCCCCAGAAAGGGCACAGTCAGCGGCCCCACTTTCGTGATCGGGGATGGCAGTTCCAGCAAACCCGACGGCCATCTAAACGGTGTCTTTGGCAGGCCCGGATAGCCATAAAGCGGGCTTCCGGCAGGCAATGTGCTGGACGAATACCCAAACCCCAATTGGGGCAGAATATCGGTCACCCAGTGTGTCTGGGCTGTCAGCGAAAAACTGGGCGCGCGATACCCAATGACCGCAGCAGAAATACAATCCTCCAGCCGGGCCTTTGCGCGGTGGGTCTGCTCCTGAAACTCCGTCAGAGTATGGGCCCTTAACGGTTTGTGATTGAAGGAGTGCAGGCCAATTTCATGACCAGCTTCTGAGATTTGCCGCAACAAGTCCGCATCGGTCTCAATCAAATCTCCGACTACGAAAAACGTTCCCTGCACTCTATACCGTGCCAGCAGGTCCAGCAGCTCACGCGTGCAGACCGCATGACGCTTTGGACCAGGGGCATCGCCACGATGATCTTCGATATCCAGCGTGATGGTTAGGCAAGAATCTTTCGACATCCCTAAACCGTCGTGTACTTGGCTTGAAAATAATTTTCAAAAACGAGCCGGGGAAGCCAACGCATGGCATTATTGCGGGCGAACTCAATCGTCCCCCTTTGCGGCACATACCATTTCACGGCATCCCGCGTAGCCTTTTGCATCGCATCTATTTTCGACTTCTGAGCCCCCTGATAGGAGGCGAAGGCTTGCATTGGATCATGGATATAAATAACCAATTCCTTTGCCAAATGAGCGGCACCAACCATCGCCGCCGCCGCCCCCCGACCAGAAAACAGGGTCAGGCAATGGGCTGCATCCCCAACCAGGGAAACCCTGCCCTGATACCAATTTGTCAATTCGATCTGGCTGAGCCGATCCATATAAAAGGCGCGATCCTGTGGGCAGTGTTCTAAGGCGGCCTGCGATTGCGGCGAACTGTCCTGGAACGCATTTTTTAACAGAGATGCCCGGCCCGGCCCGTCGGCAGGCGGGGCCTGAGCCCTTTCCGCCCAAACGAATACACATCCGATCTGATCTGGTGCGGTGGAAAACGTCGCCATATACCGGTGGCGCTCCATATATGTGCGGAATTCTCTATTTAGATTCAGACGATTGTCACAGCGATAGGCAGCGCAGAACAGACCCAGATCGTGATTGCGAATATCCGAAGGCGCAAAGGCCAGTTTGCGTGTAATGGAGTGCACCCCATCCGCACCGATGACCGCCGTAAAGCGATCCTGACGGCCATCACTGAAAGTGACATCAACCCCCTCGCCGTCTTGAGACAGGGCCACAATAGATGCGTTCAATTGGATGTCAGCATGGGCCGTCGCTATATCTGACAGGCACTGCGCGACATCATTGCGCATGGGCTGAATGACCGCGACCTGCCCGAAAAGCCTATCATATTCCAATGCCAATAACCGCGTACCGGTTCGATCATGATAACTGGACCGTTCGATCCGGTGCACCATTTGCTGCAGCGGTGTCAGAATGCCCAGCTCTTGGGCGACCTGATAGGCGGCATCGGACAAGGATACCAGAAATCCACCGCCACGCATTTCCGCATCACGCTCTACCACCGTCACGGCGATTCCAGATTTCCCCAAAATGATCGCAGCGGTAAGCCCCGCGATTCCCGCACCCACGATCAGAATTTTTGCATTTTTTCTATCGGACAAAGAATTTCCAATTCCCAAAGCAGCTTATTGCACAAGACATATCACGAAAAATCCCCTCCCGCACAGTAACGCGATCGATATCTGGATCAAACGGGAAAGCCTGGTTTATGATCCGAAATGCTGTCTTTTTGCATCAGCCATTGCCGTTGCACGGCTCGTTTCCGACTGCAACCAGGTTGTGAACAGATCAACATCTGACGGATTGGCCCGTGGATTTATTGCCAGAAAATAACCGTCTTTGGTGGGGGCCGTCATCGTGTGGGCCTGCACCAAATCACCTGTGGCCAGGCTAGGGGCAGCCAACAGCGCGCTGGTCACGCCAACACCCAGGCCAGCACGGGCAAAATCAATAACCAGACCGTGGGAATCGGCCATCAAATCCGGCTCCGGCAGGGTGGATATACGACAATGCTGGGCCCAGCGCTTCCAGTTATCACTGGTCCCAACAGCCTGTATCAATCGCTGCTGGCGCAACGCCTCTGTGGACAGAACAGGACAGCCCGTGCGGGCGACCAGATGCGGCGCAGCGACAACGATCAATTCATCCGGTCCCAACCGTTCAGCCCCCTTCCCCATATGGGACTCGGTTCCAAAACGCACTTCCACATCCGCTGAAGACCGACTGAACTCGTCAGGCCACACGGTCGTGATCACACGCAGGGACAGGGTAGGATTAGGGTCCATTAGGCGCGCCAGTCCGGGCACGAAATACCATTGCGCGAAGCTGACACTGGCCGCGACAGTCAACAGACCGGACTCCGATGCGCCCTCAAATATACCCGCGGCATTGCTCAGGCTGCCCATGGCGGCCGTCACATCGGGCAACAGCCTGCGCCCGGCATCGGTCAGCGCCAATCCACGGGGTTTGCGTTCAAACAGGATTGTGGAGAACCGAACTTCCAAAGACCGCACATTCTGACTGATGGCCGATTGGGTCAGCCCCAATTCCTCCGCAGCCGCCGTGAAGCTCAAATGGCGGGCGGCACTTTCAAAAGCCCTGAACCAAGCCACAGGCGGCAATGCGCGTGCCATCAGCATAAACCTAACCATTAATGATACTAATGTCTATGACGTCAAAAGCATCATTTGTCAAATTCAGCCCAGGGTCGGACACTCGCCGATAACAATAAAGGGATAGACAGAATGAAGCCGGAAATTCGCAAAATAGTGACCTTCGAGGAAGAAACACTGATCGAAGGGTTCAAGGCCACCGAGACGCCCTGGCGGCTGTATGCGGTTGCAGCCGTTGTGCGCAACCCCTGGGCTGGTCGATATGTTGAGGACCTGAAACCGGAAATACAGGCCTATGGGCCGATCCTGGGGACCATGCTGACCGAACGCATTCTGGCCATGGCAGGCGGCGGCGACGCTGTTGAAGCCTATGGCAAGGCCGCCGTCGTGGGGCTGGATGGAGAGATCGAACACGCATCGGGCCTTATCCACACATTGCGATTTGGCAATCATTACCGAGAGGCGGTCGGGGCGAAATCCTACCTGTCCTTCACCAATACGCGCGGCGGTGCGAATGCCCCAATCAGTGTGCCCTTGATGGACAAGAATGATGCGGGCCGCCGGTCCCATTATCTGACAATCCAATTCGCCATTCCCGATGCGCCCCGTGCCGATGAGATTGTCGTCGTGCTGGGCGGTGCCAGCGGGGGACGGCCCCATCATCGCATTGGGGATCGCTATCAGGACTTAAAGGATCTGGGACATGACCTGGACAACCCTGCCGCGGTCAAATAGCGCCACTGGCCTGGCCTGGCACCAGCGCGGATCGGGACCTGCCGTTATCCTGATCCACGGGGTTGGCCTGCGCGCCGAAAGCTGGGGCGGTATTCTGCCGGGCCTGGCAACACAACACACTGTCTATGCCCTGGATTTACCGGGACATGGCGACAGCCCTATGATCGATAAGGCTGATCCAACAGTTTCAGACTATACCGATCAAATCGCTTCCAGCCTGCAGGAGCTTCCTGGGCCCGTTTGTGTTGCAGGGCATTCCTTGGGGGCACTGATATCGCTGGACCTGGCTGCGCGGTATCCAGAAATGGTTCAGGCGGTCGCAGCGCTGAACAGCATCTATCGCCGCAGTCCGGCTTCTGCACAGGCGGTCCGCGTCCGCGCGACATCCCTGGCCCAGGCACAGTCCGGTCAGGATGCGGATCCACAGCCGACGCTGACGCGTTGGTTCGGTAATCCGCCAGCCCCGGCCAATCAAGCCGCAAATGATGCCTGCCGGGACTGGCTGATCCATGGGTCCCTGACTGGATATGCGGCGGCCTATCATGCCTTTGCCTTTTCGGATGGGCCAGAGGATACGGCTTTGGAGCAGATTGCCTGTCCAGCGCTTCTGTTGACCGCATCCGGTGACCCGAATTCCACCCCGGCAATGTCTGAGGCTCTGGCCCGGATCATCCCAAATGGTCGCGCCCATATCATTAGCGGGGCTGCCCATATGGCCCCGATGACCCATGCCACGATGATCGCAAAAATCCTGGCAGAATTTTTCACAATGGCCGGAGGGGATGCGTGATATGACCTTGGATCCGATTGCCCTGCGCACTGCCTTTGGCAGCTATATGACGGGCGTCACCGTCGTCACAGCGATGAGCCCGGACTCCGTTCCCGTCGGCTTCACGGCAAATTCCTTCACCTCGGTCTCCCTGGATCCACCCTTGTTGCTGATCTGTCCTGCAAAGCGTTTGAGCAGCTATGACCTGTTTCACACCTGCACCCACTTTGCCGTCAACATTCTGGCCGATGATCAATCTGCGATTTCCACCCTGTTTGCCAGTCGCACAGAAGATCGCTTTGGCAAGGTGAACTGGCGTCGCGATAGCTGGGGCAGTCCGTTGATTGGGGGGGCGACCGCACGGTTTTCCTGCCGCGTCCATAATCGCGTAGAAGCGGGTGACCACGATATTCTGATCGGGGAAGTTCTGGATTTCGATATCAGTGACAAGCCGGGCCTGGGCTATGCCAGTGGTGGATATTTCAGTCGCACCCTGGAGCATAAGGCCCAGACCGGTGTCGCAACGGAAATGGAGAAACGCTTTGTCGGCGGCATAATTTCATACAAGGATCAGCTTCTACTGACACCCACAGAAACCGGGCTGCGTTTACCCCATTTCCGGGTCCCCGCCCGCACAAGCGCCCTGGATACCCTGACCCATGCGCTTGACGGAACAGGCATCGAAATCGGTGCCGTCTATTCAATTTATACCGATACCAAGGCCAATCGCAGTTATACCTTCTATCGCGCTGTCGCCCCCTCATTAAAGGTTGCGAATCTGGGGCACTTCATACCCCTGGAAACTGTGCCACAGGCGCTGACCGGCCCCATGGCAGAGCGGACCATCATCGAGAGATACATCCTGGAAAGTCAGAACCAGCAATTCGGGTTGTATGTCGGGGATGATGAATATGGCGACCTGCACCCCGTGCATCCCGTTCAAAAAGGAAATTGAGTATGGAATTTTCATTATTCGCCCATATGGAACGGCTGACCGCAGACCAACCCCATGATGTTCTGTATCAGGAATTCCTGGATTTATGCCAGATGGCCGATGAAGGCGGGATGCGCGCGGTCTGGACCGGGGAGCATCACGGCATGGAATTCACCATCGCCCCCAACCCCTTCATCACACTGACCGATGTCGCGCGCCACACAAAGAACCTGCGCCTTGGAACCGGCACCGTTGTCGCACCATTCTGGCACCCGATCAAACTGGCGGGAGAAGCCGCGATGACCGATCTGGTCACCGGTGGACGCCTGGAGCTGGGGATCGCGCGCGGGGCCTATAGTTATGAATATGAACGCCTGCATCCTGGCCTGGATGCCTGGCAGGCGGGCCAGCGACTCAGGGAAATAGCACCCTTGCTGCCGAAACTGTGGGCGGGGGATTGCGCCCATGAGGGGGAGTTTTTTCAATTCCCCAGCACGACCGCCTCTCCCAAACCTTTGCAGCCAAAGGGACCGCCCATCTGGGTCGCGGCCCGCGATCCCAACAGCCATGAATTCGCCGTGCATAACGGCTTTAATGTGCAAGTAACGCCACTGTGGCAGGGGTCAGCGGAAATCGAAAGCCTGATGCAGCGCTTCAACGCGGCCTGTGCCAGCCATACCGGCCCCAGACCCAAGGTCATGTTGCTGCACCATACCTATGTTGCGGCGGATGAAGACGACGCCCAGGAAGCCGCCACTATCTTCAGCCGCTTCTATTGCTACTTTGGGGCCTGGTTCCAGAATAAGAAGCCGGTCTCCCAAGGCCTGATCGAAACGCTGGACGAGTCAGAAATTGCGGGCAATGCCATGATGGCCCCGGAAAATATGCGTCGCGACCTGACCATGGGAACCGCGCAGGAAGTGATTGATCGCCTGAAACGCATCGAGGATCTGGGCTATGATGAATTCTCCTTCTGGATCGACAGCGGCATGACGGCGGAACGGAAACACGCCTCCCTGTCCCGCTTCATCGATGAAGTAATGCCCGCCTTCAGCTAAAGGAATTGCCATGACCAACCTCCCCCACTTTCAAATGTTCATCGACGGCACCTGGTGCGAGGGCGCATCCGGGCAAGTGATGGAAAGCCGCAACCCTGCCACGGGGCAGGTCTGGTCCACCTTCGCCTGCGCCGCGCCGCAGGATATCGACCGCGCCGTCGCCGCCGCAGTCCGGGTTCTGGATGATCCCGCCTGGCGGGACATACCCCAGACACAGCGTGGCAAATTGCTATATCGCCTAGCCGATCTGATTGAAGAGAATGCAGAAGAATTGGGCCGGCTGGAGACCACCGACAGCGGGAAGCTGGCGACGGAAACCGTCGGGCAGACCCGCTATGTCGCCGATTATTATCGTTACTTTGCAGGCCTGACCGACAAGATCGAAGGCGCGGTTCTGCCCATCGATAAGCCGGATATGCATGTCTATACCCAGCGCGCGCCCATCGGCGTCGTCGCGGCCATCGTCCCCTGGAATGCACAGATGTTCCTGACCGCGACAAAGCTGGGGCCCGCTTTGGCGGCAGGTTGTGCCATTGTGCTGAAGGCCTCTGAAATCGCCCCAGCCCCTATGCTGCATTTTGCCAAACTGATCGAACAGGCAGGTTTCCCGGCGGGCGTCGTTTCCGTCATCACCGGGGTTGCAGAAGGCTGTGCCATCCCCTTAACCCGGCATCCAAAGGTGGATCGCATTGCCTTTACTGGCGGCCCTGAAACCGCGCGCCATGTGGTGCGCAATTCCGCAGAAAATTTTGCGGTCACTACCCTGGAACTGGGCGGGAAATCCCCTATTCTGGTCTTTGAAGATGCAGACCCGGACAGCGCCGCCAATGGCTTGATCGCAGGCAATTTCGGGGCCTCGGGACAGTCCTGTGTGGCCGGGTCACGGGGCTATGTTCACCGCTCCCTCTATGAAAAGATCGCTGCCCTGGTGCAGCAGAAGTGCCAGGACCTGATCGTGGGTGACCCACAGGACCCGAAGACACATATTGGTCCGTTATGCACCATGGCCCAGATCTCCCGCATTGAGGAAACCCTGCAAAAGGTCACGGACCAGGGAGGGAAAATTCAGTTTGGGGGCGCGCGCAAGCCTGGGACGGAGGGCAACTATTTCATGCCCACACTGGTCACCCATGACCAGCCCGACCTGGAAACCCTGAAAGTGGAAATGTTCGGGCCTGTCATGACCCTGATCCCATTCGATACGGAAGAAGAGGCCATCACCCTGGCCAATGACAGCGACTATGGCCTGGGTTCTGGTGTTTTCACGCAATCCCTGGCCCGGGCACACCGGGTTTCATCGCGCCTGCGGGCCGGGATCTGCTGGGTCAACACCTACCGCGCCATATCCCCCATCGCACCGTTTGGCGGATTCAATCAGTCGGGCTATGGTCGAGAGGCCGGCATGGAGTCCATCCTGGACTACACCCGTACGCGTACAACCTGGATCAACATCTCCGACGCGCCCATGTCCAACCCGTTTGTCATGCGCTGATTTGAATAGGGCCCAAGGGGCGCTTGACTCTCGAAATTATCGCCAGAGCATGGTACAGCACGTCGCAATGCAGAACCATCTTAGCTAAATTCGGAGTTAATGCGTCGTGACCCCTGTCACCGAGTCCCGTACCCAGACACATCCAGCCCCCATTATCGTGGCGGCATTGTATAAGTTCATGGCCTTGCCGAACTTTGACGCGCTGCGCCAGCCCATTCTTCAGGCCTGCCAATCGGTGGATGTCTGCGGCACTCTGTTGCTGGCACCAGAAGGGATCAATGGAACCATCGCGGGCAGCCGTGCGGGTATCGATGCCGCCCTGAACAGCATTCGGGAATTGCTGAACTGCACCGATCTGGAGCACAAAGAATCCCACGCCGTGGAAACCCCATTCTATCGCATGAAGGTGAAGCTGAAGAAGGAAATCGTCACCATGGGTGTGCCGGGGATCGACCCGACGCAGACGGTTGGCACCTATGTCGCGCCCGAAGATTGGAATACGCTGATCAGTGATCCCGATGTCATCGTCATCGATACCCGCAATGATTATGAGGTTGGAATCGGCACGTTCCAAGGCGCAATTGATCCAAAGACGGAGACATTCCGTGATTTCCCGTCCTGGTTCGCGTCACAACCAGACCTGAGACCAGATGCCCTGGCGGGCAAAAAGGTGGCGATGTTCTGTACCGGGGGCATTCGGTGTGAAAAAGCGACCGCCTTTGTCAAACAACAGGGGATCGCCGATGTCTTTCACCTGAAGGGTGGCATTCTGAAATATCTGGAGACTGTGCCTGCTGAAGACTCCCTATGGCAGGGGGAATGTTTCGTATTCGACCAGCGTGTGTCGGTAAAACATAATCTGGAATTGGGCAGTTATCAGGTTTGCCATGCCTGTCGCCAACCTGTCGATTCAGTCGCGATGCAGTCCTGGAAATATGTGATCGGCGTCAGTTGCCCCGCCTGTTATGACGCCCATGACGAGGACCGCAAAGAACGCTTTCGGGAAAGACAGCGCCAGATCGAACTGGCCCAGGCAAAGGGCAGAATGCATATTGGCGATCAGTCTCGCGCGCCTGGCACCAAACCAGCCGCTAAGAAAAGCCATGCCTGATACTCTGCCTGTCCTCTACAGCTTCCGGCGCTGCCCCTATGCCATGCGGGCGCGCCTTGCGCTCAGCATCAGTCGCCAGCACTGTGCCTTGCGCGAAGTCGTTTTGCGCGACAAGCCCGCGGAGATGATTGAGATTTCCCCCAAGGCAACGGTCCCGGTGCTGCAACTGCCCCAGGGCAACGTGCTGGAAGAAAGCCTGGATATCATGCTGTGGGCGCTGAACCAGAACGACCCCGATCACTGGCTATCCCCACAACACGGCACTCTGTCCGAGATGACAACCCTGATCGACCGAAATGACGGTCCCTTCAAACATCATCTGGATCGATACAAATATCCCCACCGATATGACGATGTGACCGATGCGACCGAACATCGGCAGGCGGGGTTTCACATCCTGACCGAATTGAACGACCAACTGGCGAAGACGGACCAGCTCTTTGGTGACAGAATCAGTTTGGCCGATGCCGCCCTGGTCCCTTTCATCCGTCAATTCGCCAATACTGACCGGGACTGGTTTGACGCCCAGCCCCTGGCGGATCTGCAACGCTGGCTGGCGGGTCACCTTGCCTCCCCCCTGTTTGAGGGGATCATGACAAAGTACCCCGCCTGGCAGGCTGGCGATGAAGAACCCGTTTTTCCCCTGCCTGCCTGATCAGTATCCCTTTTTTGGATCGACGATGTTTTGCAGTTTCTCTCCCATCAACCAGCGATCCAGATTATCGCAAAAGGCGCGCGCATTGTTCACGTGCCAGTCTTTCACCGAATCGGCCATATGCGGTGTAACAATAACATTTTCATGCTCCCATAAGGGATGATCTTTGGGCAGGGGTTCCTGTTGGAACACATCCAGAATGGCCGTTTTCACCTTTCCGCTGTCCAGCGCCCGCAACAGGGCGTCTTCATCCACCACTGCCCCGCGTGAGGCATTCAAGAAGATCGCCCCATCTGCCATCGCCGCGAAGGCATCGTCGCTGATCATGCCTTTGGTTTCCGGTGTCAGCGCCGTATGGACCGACACAAATTCAGCCCCCGTCAATGCCCGCATGATATTGTCTGAATCATAGACCTCATCAACATTGGGCGTCGGGCGGGCGGTGCCGCGGGTACCTACAATGCGCAGATTCAGCGCCTTTGCATACCCGGCAACAGCCTGTCCGATATTGCCCAGCCCGATGATACAGAATCGCCGGTCATCAAACGGTTGCCATTCTTCCATGCGCCACAGCTTCTGGCGCTGTTGCCGCGCATAAAGGGGCATGCCGATATTCGCCGACATATGAGCCGCAATGGCATATTGCGCCAAGAAGGGTGCATTTACGCCCGATGCGTTGGTGACGATTTTCTCTTTGGGGTTCCATTGCCCCATATGTTCAACACCGGCACCACTGTTGGAAATCCATTGCACGGAAGGATGATTGATCATGACCGGAAACTTGGATTTTGGAACCGGTTCCCCTGGATAGGCAAAAATCACCGTCGGGTTGAATTCTGCCAGAGTTGCGTCCAGCGTATCTGCATCGCTGAGGAATCGTATTGTTAAATCCGGGAAGCGCTCTTTGAAAAGGGGCGCCAGAGCCTCGGGCTTGTCATTGGTGATCAGCACTCTGTGGTCATGTTCCATTGTTTTCATTTTCTCCCATGCAACAATTTTATCCTGGAACGCTAGCCTACTGATCCGAATTCTAAAAGCATGTATCGACAGGAAAAAAGCGGAACAGAGGTTACAAGACTTTCCCAAACCCGCGAGTCGCCCCATAAGCCTGATCAAGCGCCACAAAACTTTCTTTTAAAAAGTCTTTGCGCCGCGAAACCCCCTATGGCAATCTAGGTCTTGTGTGGTGAAGCGTTGATCTCACCAGATATCGCATACATATCTATATATAGATGCGATGCCTGGAACACTCTGGAGAGAGGTGGAGAGATGCGTGGATCGCGGCACGGTGGATGGTGAATCCGTCCGGTTTTGATCGTTATGCCCATGCATACGGTGCAAGATCGGCACCCGCCCCCGCCGGGCCTTCGAAGGGGAGAGAACCCATGACCAGCTTGCAGGTCGATCATTCCAGTCAGCTCGCCAACCCGCTCGATATCCTTGAAGCAATGTTTCAAGCCAACGAATGGCCATTTGAACGTTCAGACGATGAAGAATTGATCGTCGAAACGACAGGTGGCTGGTGCGATTACCGCATGCTGTTCGTTTGGCGCGAAGACATGCACGCCTTTTACTACACCTGCACCTTTGATTTGAAGATCCCGGGGGACCGTCGTAAGGGCGTGGTCGAACTGTTGGCCTTGATCAATGAAAAAATGTGGATGGGTCATTTCGATCTGTGTTCAGAAAGCGGATCTCCCACCTATCGCCATACCATCCCGACGCGCGGCATGGGCGGTTTTTCGGTCGAGCAATTGGAAGATTTAATGGACATCGCCTTGGCAGAGTGCGAGCGCTTTTATCCAGCGTTTCAATTCCTGCTGTGGGGTGGATACAAACCAGAAGAAGCCGTGCAGGCGGCCTTGCTGGATTGTCAGGGGGAGGCATAACGCGGGATCATACCCATCACCATCATGGGATATTCCGTCCTGGAAGAAATGTTTTCCTGTGATCAGGTTTGACATCCCTTAAGTGCTGTGGCGAATACCCTTTAGCGTGGGCCTGACATGCCAAGACGGCCCGACTGCATAGAGGGTCGACCATGATTGTTTTTGATAAACTGAGCTTGAGACAAAAGACCGTCCTGTTGGCGCTGGCCAAACGGATGATGATCGCTGATTCAAAAGTTGTCATCGAAGAAGATGCCTTATTTGGCATGCTGCATGCTGAATTGGGCACGAATATTTCGACACCGACTCAAGACGTCTTCGGCGAAATTGATGTTTCTGTCTTTGACGATGCGCATTCTCAGGTCGTCTTAATCCTCACCCTGGCGACCATGGCCTTCGTTGACGACAACTTCCATCCCAATGAATCCTCCGTGCTGATGAAAGTAACTGAGCAGGTCAATTTCTCGGCCTCTGATATTGCCGCCGTTATGGACCTGGCCGAACGCCAGGGACGGTTGATAAAAGACACAGAAAGCCTGTTCACGCGCATGAGCACCCGTTAAGCCAAAATCCACTGGAAACAAGAGGACCAAAATGACCGACACACTATCAAGACCGCTACTCCTCATTGGATGCGGGAAAATGGGTGGCGCGATGCTGGACGGATGGTTGAAGTCCGGGATTGTGGCTGGGGGGGTCACTGTTGTGGATCCGGTTGGCGGCGACGCCTTTAAGAATCGCGCAGGCGTCACTGTTGTTGCCGGTGCCAATGAAGTGCCTGACGACCTGAACCCGGAAGTCATTATCTTGGCGGTCAAACCCCAGCAGATGGATGCATTGCTGGCGGATTATCGGCGCTTTGCCGGACCCGATTGTCTGTTCCTGTCGATCGCGGCGGGCAAGACGATATCCTATTTTGAAACGCATCTGGGCGACCGGGCTGCAATCATTCGCGCCATGCCCAACACACCCGCCGCCATCGGTCAGGGCATTACGGTAGCCTGCCCGAATACGATTGCCAGCGATGCCCAGTCGTCGCAGGCAGAAGCCCTGCTGCGTGCGGTGGGAGAGGCCGCAACGGTTCAGGACGAAGCGCTGATCGATGCCGTAACCGCGCTGAGCGGCGGCGGGCCTGCCTACACCTTCCTGTTGATGGAATGCATGGCGAAAGCGGGCATTGCCGCCGGTTTACCAGAAGACCTGTCTGCCCGATTGGCCCTGGTCACCGTCGCTGGTGCCGGACAATTGGCCCTGGCCAGCGGCGATACGCCCCCATCGACCCTGCGAGAAAATGTGACCAGTCCAGGCGGAACGACCCTGGAAGCATTGAAAGTTCTGATGCGTGAGGAAGATGGTCTGGGGCCATTAATGGTTGAGGCCATTGCCGCCGCCACCCGTCGATCCAAGGAATTGGGCGCGACGTCGTGACTGACGCTTCAGTCTCCGAAAAATCATCGCATCTTTCCAAGAACGGCCTGGGCATCGCCACGATGTGCCTGTCTGTCCTTTTATTTGCTTTCATGGACACGACTGTAAAATGGTTGGGCGATGGCTACCCAACATCGCAAATTGTCTTCTTCCGCTGTGGCGTTGCGCTTGTACCGATATTCATCTTAGTAATGATGAATGGTGGCCTTGTGACGCTCAAGACGCAACGGCCATTAGTCCATCTGATGCGCTCGACGATCAGCATCGTCACCATGAGCCTGATCTTCTGGTCTTTCAGTCAAATGCGGCTGGCAGATGCCATAGCAATTTTGTTTGCCGCCCCACTCCTAATGACCGCCTTATCCGTTCCCTTGCTGGGTGAGCGCGTGGGGATTCGCCGATGGATTGCGGTTTGCGTTGGATTTGTCGGTGTGTTGATCGTCGTCAATCCTGGCAGCAGCGTGTTTGATTGGGCTTCTATGGCTGCGCTCTTGGCAGCCGCAGGCATGGCGTTGGCAATGATCATTACCCGCAAACTATCCGCTACCGAAACCGCCCTTACCATCACCTTCTGGCTTACCCTTTCGGGTGCTATCGTGGGCGCGATATGGGTTTATCTGGATGGCTGGGTGATGCCGATGGCAACGTTGGATTGGGCCTTATTGATCGGTGTCGGCTTGATCGGCGCGATTGCACAATTGACAATGACGATCGCCTTTCGCCATGCAGAAGTCGCCATTCTGGCCCCCTTGGATTATCTCGCTATCATATGGACCACATTATTGGCCTATTGGATTTGGGGAGAAATTCCAGTATTGCGTGTCTTCATTGGCGCTGCCATCGTTATTGCCAGCGGGATCTATATTGTCCACCGCGAAACCCGCGTGGCGAAAGTCCGCCCCGTGAAAACGCCAAAACTGCGCGGGCGCGTCTGAGTAACGCCAGATTGAGATTACGCCGAAACGACAGGTTCCCGCAGCCAGCCGTCTTCGAAACGAAGGGTCGACAGGCCACCGAAGTTTTTTTGTCGGTCCAATTCCCCTTCCAGGCGCCTCATGCGGCCCTTTCCAAAACTGATCCCGGGTTCCGGCCAGACGGCTGTGATTTGCAAGGAGTCAGCGGGTCGATCCGCCTTCATATCAATGCGGCCGATCAGGCGATCCCCTTCCAATATGGGAAAGACATAATAGCCATAGGTCCGCTGAGGGGCTGGCACAAAAACTTCGATGCGATAGGAAAATCCAAACAGGCCCTGCAGCCGTTTGCGATCCCGCAAGACAGGATCAAAAGGGTTTAGAATGCGCAGGCCCGGCGGCGGCGATTCAACTTGGTTCAAAGCAGCTTCCAAGTCTGGTCTGGCATAGAGCAACCGGGGTCGTCCCGTCGTCTGATCCACACTGGCCTGAATAACAGCCCTGCCCAGATTCGCCTCACACCAGGCCTTCGCCTCATCCGCCGTGATATGATCCCAGAAACCAGCGATCTCTCCGGGTGTCCCGAACCCTAACCTCTCCAGCGCACTGCGACAGGACCAGTCGACCAGATCCGCATGCTCCGCCGGGGTTTCCCGGTGTGGTTCAGGAATGACACGGTGGGTCAGGTCATAGACCTTCTGAAATCCTTCCCGTCTCGCCACCGCCAAGGCCCCCGTCCGCCAGAGATACTCCAGGGCTGTCTTTGAGGGATGCCAATTCCACCAGGCACCCGGACCTTTGCGTTCATCGGGTGACAGATCACGCGACAGAATTGGGCCATTCGCTTCGATATGTGCGATGACACTTTCCGTCTCGTTCAGGAATTCCGGGCCATGCCAACGGCTGTATCGATCCGCCAAAGCCGCTCGGCGATTCTCAAATCGTCGCATCCAATAGGGAAAGAAGTCAGACGGGATAATTGCGGCATCATGGGTCCAGTTCTCAAACAAAGCCCCCTGTTTTTCCAACAGACGCTGTAATTGTTTGGGTCGATACCCCGTCGCACGCGACGACAGGATCATCTGATGCGCCCGCTCCAGCATATTGATGCTGTCGACCTGAACAAATCCCATCTGTCGGATCAGGTCCATCAAGTCCCCATCTGACAAGCGTCTGCGATGGGATTGCCCCAGACCTTGCAAGTTCAGGATAAGCGCGCGCGCATCCTTGGTGGTGACAGGAAGAGGCAGGCCCATGGATGGTCTATCCAGTGCTGCTCGACGGGGGCGCGCGACGCCGCCGGGGGCGCAGATCACTTTCCGAAACACGACCAGACGCGATGCGCCGCTGCTTCAAGTCCAAAACGATCTCATAGCGACGCTCATTCGAGGCGCGGGACCATTCCGCAATCTCCCCAATTGTGCGCATGCAGCCCTGACACAGGCTGGTGGTCGGATGCATCACGCAGACGCCGACACAGGGTGATGGAATATTCGGCAATTGCGCCATGGTTATACCTGGTCCCCAAAAGATCGCACAGTCATCCTTTGAGCTAAGACGGCACGAATGGGAATGCAAGTATGATTCATTAATTCGATAATTCTAGAAATATGGTTGACTCCTTCTTGAATTCATCGTATGGGTACGCTCATGAGCGATCTTGATGAGACAGCAGCCTGTTTAGAGGCATTGGGAAACCCGACCCGCCTGGCGATGTTCCGCCTGTTGGTTCGCGCAGGGGATGTTGGCAAAAGTGTCGGTGAAATTCAGGCCAGCCTGTCTATCCCCGCCTCTACCCTGTCGCATCACCTAAAGCATCTGGAATTGGTCGGCCTGGTTTCGCGTCATCGCGAAGGCACGACCCATACATGCCGTGCCGACTATGGCACCATGAATTGGCTGTTGACCTTCCTGACAGAAGAATGCTGTGCGGACAGTAGCACCGCACCAACCGTCCCACACCGCGCCCATAAGCTAAGCGCCTAACCTTCGAAAAGGATATCAGAAATGGTTGATCAAAGCCTGGACCCGATTTCCCCTAAATTCGATATTTCTAGTAATATCGTTTCATGGTTAAAATCCCTGCCTAAGGACCGCGTCCTTTGGACCATCCTGGTCCTGTTGCTGACAACTGCGCTGCTTACGGGGGCTGGCCAAGCTCTGGATTTTGCCGCAACGATGGGGGGCAGCCTGGTTCATACCGGGATTTTCATCATCATCAGCGTTTTGATCGCCGCCTATATCAAGGCCAGTGGGGCGGACCAGTTGATTGCGCGGGCTCTGTCGGGCCGCCAGGAAAAAGCCGTCCTGACCGCCGCTGTCTTTGGCGCCTTATCGCCCTTCTGCTCCTGCGGCGTTGTGCCGTTGATTGCGGCCCTGTTGGCAGCAGGCGTTCCTTTGGCCCCGGTCATGGCGTTCTGGCTCGCCTCCCCCGTGATTGATCCAGAAATGATGGTTCTGACCTGGGGGGTGTTGGGATTGGAAATGGCCGTCGCCAAGACAATCTCAGCCATTGCCATCGGCCTGTTGGGCGGGGGCGCGGTGATGCTGTTACAGCGCGCTGGATATCTGAAAGATGTCTTGCTGGCCCGGGCAAAGCCAGCATGTGGCACATCCTCCTGTGGGCCATCAAAACTGCCTGAAACCAAACCTGTATGGGCCTTCTGGCAGGAGTCGCAGCGCCGCGGGACCTTTATGGGCGAGATTGGCACCATGGGCTGGTTCTTGACCCGGTGGCTCAGCCTCGCCTTCCTGCTGGAGGCGATGATGGTATCCTGGGTGCCGCTGGATCAAGTTGCCGCGCAATTGTCCACCTTGGGGCCCTGGTCCGTGCCCGCCGCCGCCGCAGTCGGTGTGCCTGCCTATCTGAATGGCTATGCTGCCATCCCGCTGGTGCGTGGCCTGATGGATATCGGGCTGCAACCGGGCGCCGCCTTGGCCTTTATGGTGGCAGGCGGTGTGACCTGCATCCCCGCCGCGATTGCAGTCAAGGCGCTGGTCAACACCCAGACATTCCTGCTGTATCTGACCATCGCGATGGTAGGGTCAATCAGCGTTGGCTTGCTGTATGCCGGTTATGTCACCCTATAGCCTCACCCTATAACCAGACCTATCCTTTGGATGGATATCCGATCTTGCTGAGACTTTCGGATATTTCATCCAGGATCGCCGGATCATCAATCGTTGCGGGCGCCTTCGTCTCCAGCCCATCGGCCAAAGAGGACATGGATCGACGTAAAATCTTGCCAGATCGGGTCTTAGGCAGACGTTTCACAACGGTTGCCGTCTTAAAGGCGGCAACCGGTCCGATCTGATCCCGAACCATCGCAATGACGTCTTTGATGATCTCGTCCTCGCTGCGGGTCACGCCGGATTTCAAAACCAGAAAACCAACCGGCAACTGACCCTTCAGGGCATCAGCCGCACCGATAACGGCACATTCGGCAACGTCTGGATGACAGGATAAAATCTCCTCCATAGCCCCCGTGGACAGGCGGTGCCCCGCGACATTGATGACATCATCAATGCGCGACATGATGTACAGATACCCGTCCTCATCCATATATCCTGCATCGCCGGTCTTATAGAATCCGGGGTAATCAACCAGATAACTGTCCAGATAGCGTTGATCCGCATTCCACAGCGTCGGCAGGCAGCCCGGTGGCAGCGGCAGCTTGATGCAAATCGCCCCCATCTCTCCGCGTGGAAGTTCTTTCAGCGCATCATCAATGACCTGGACATTATACCCAGCCACGGCGCGAGTCGGCGATCCTGGCTTGACCGGCAACGGGGTCAGACCCATGCAGTTTGCCGCAACAGGCCAGCCTGTTTCTGTCTGCCACCAATGGTCAATCACAGGCACTTTCAGTTTTTCCTGCGCCCAGGCCAGCGTATCGGTATCGCACCGCTCCCCCGCCAAAAACAATGTGCGGAATTTGGACAGGTCATACTTGCCGATCAATTCCCCTTTCGGATCTTCTTTCTTGATCGCACGGAAGGCAGTCGGGGCGGTGAAAAAGGTTGTCACCCCATGGTCTGCAATCACCCGCCAGAAGGTTCCTGCATCGGGCGTGCCCACGGGCTTTCCTTCAAACAGAACCGTGGTGCAACCATGCAACAGCGGTGCATAGACAATATAGGAATGCCCCACGACCCAGCCGACATCGGACCCGGCCCAGAAAACTTCCCCCGGATCAACACCATAAATGGCCTTCATCGACCATTTCAGGGCGACCATGTGACCACCGTTATCGCGCACGACCCCCTTGGGCTGACCCGTCGTCCCGGAAGTATAGAGAATATACAGCGGATCGGTTGCCTCAACGGGCACACAGTCTGCCGGTGCCGCCGCCGCAAGGGCTTCGTCCCAGTCATGATCGCGACCGCTCTTCAGATCCCAGGGGGCCTCTTCCCGCTTAAAGACCAGGACTGATTCCACAATATCGGGCGCCAGGGCCAAAGCCCCTTCAATCAGCTTCTGATAGGCCACAATCCGACCCGGCTCCAGGCCGCAACTGGCGGTCAGAATAGCCTTGGGGCGACAATCCTTGATGCGCGTCGCAAGCTCATTGGACGCAAACCCGCCAAATACCACCGAATGCACCGCGCCAATCCGGGCGCAGGCCAGCATCGCCACCACGGCCTCAACAATCATCGGCATATAGATGATGACCCGGTCGCCCTTTGTGACGCCCAAGGCGGTCATAGCCCCGGCGCATCGCGCGACCTGTTCCTTTAATTCAGAATAGGTAACCGTCTTCTTACGGCCGGTGATGGGACTGTCATAGATAATCGCCGCCTGATTCCCACGCCCGCCATCGGCGTGACGATCCACGGCATTGTAACACGTGTTGCATTGGGCCCCCGCAAACCATCGATAAAAATTCGGTGCGCGGCTGCGATCCAGAACACTGGACCACGGCTTTATCCAATCAATGTCCGACGCAACCTCCGCCCAGAAGGCTTCAGGTTCCTCTAGACTGCGGCGATAAATTTCGTCCAATTGGCTCATGATGCGTTTCCCTGTGCATTTTTCTCATATCTTTCAACAAAGTTTCTTGGAAACAAGGCCACAGGACAAGGAACATTTTACCGCAGTGTCACGCGGGTCCGCAAAAAGTTGTGGGCTGTGGGCAATCCTATGCTTTCAAAATGTGATCACATTTGGTAATTTGAGTCGAAACACATACCAAAGCCTCTCGCCGCCTTCAGAAGGATTCCTGTAAATGACTGAGATCAGACGTAATTTAGACGTAGATGAATTGGTTCGGCTGGATACGGCCCATCATCTGCACCCGTTCACCGACCATAAATCCCTGGCGGCCGAAGGGGGATCGCGGATCATTTCGCGGGCGGAAGGCGTCTATCTTTATGATTCCAGCAACAACAAGATTCTAGACGGCATGGCGGGCCTGTGGTGCGTGAATGTCGGCTATGGGCGCGATGAACTGGCCGATGTCGCCTATCGCCAAATGAAGGAACTGCCATTTTACAACACATTCTTTAAAACCGCCCATGCCCCTTCTATCGAATTGGCAACCAAGGTCGCGTCGATCCTGCCACAGGGTTTCAATCATGTAACCTTTGCCAATTCCGGATCAGAAGCGAACGATACCCAATTGCGGATGGTCCATCATTACTGGCAATGCGCAGGTCGGCCTGATAAGCGCTTTGTAATTGCGCGCGACAATGCCTATCACGGATCCACTGTTGCCGGGGCCGGTCTGGGCGGCATGGGCCCGATGCACAAACAGGGTGGCAAGCTGATCCCGACAATTCACCATGTCATGCAACCCTACTGGTATAAGCTGGGCGGGGAAATGACGCGTGAAGAATTTGGTCTGGCCGCAGCAAAATCGCTGGAAGACAAAATCCTGGAACTGGGTCCAGATAATGTTGCCGCCTTCATCGGGGAACCGATCCAGGGCGCAGGCGGGGTGATCATTCCCCCATCAACCTATTGGCCGGAAATCAATCGGATTTGTAAACAGTACGACATTCTGTTGATCGCCGACGAGGTGATCTGTGGCTTTGGTCGTACCGGGGAATGGTTCGGCACCAATACGTTTGGCATCGAACCGGACCTGATCACCATGGCGAAAGGCCTGTCATCGGGATATCTGCCGATCGCCGCAACTGGGGTTTCGGATCGCGTCGCCAACATGATTATCGATAATGGCGGTGAATTCTATCACGGCTATACCTATTCCGGCCATCCGGTCGCCGCTGCGGTCGCACTGCGCAACATCGAAATCATCGAGCGTGAAAACCTGGTGCAGAAAACGAAGACGGAAACCGGACCATATCTGGCCAAAAAACTGGAAGAAATTAAAGATCACCCCCTGGTAGGTGAAGTTCGCTGTATCGGTCTGATCGGTGGTATTGAATTGACCAAGAACAAACAGACCCGTGAAGGGTTTGCCCCTGCAGGACGCGTCGGCACCATGTGTCGTGATCATTTTTTCAAACGCAATGCGATCATGCGCGCCTGTGGGGACACTATGGTCCTGTCCCCGCCATTGATCATCCAGCCGGCTGAAATAGATGAACTTGTCGGTGTTTTGCGACAATGCCTGGATGCAACCGCAAAAGACCTGGGAATTCTGTAACTTTAGATACCACAATGCGTGAACCAGATTGACAGACCGCATTGGAAAATGTCCTGATTTGGGGAGGAAGACATTGTCGCCTGAAAATGGCAATGCGGGACACAAATAGCTCGACAGATAAGGCTGAGAACAGTCACTGTTCGGGTTAAAGTCGATCAAACAAGGAGAACAGGGAATGACAGATCAAAAACGTAAGGGCCTGACCCGTCGCAGCATGCTGCAATCAACAATTGCCGGCGCAGGTGCTGCCTGGGCTGGCATCAGCTTTGGTCCAAAAGCCTTTGCCGCTGCGCATGGGGAAGAACCAAAGGTCAATTTCTACAATTGGGACACCTATATCGGCGAAACCACGCTCAGCGACTTTAATGACCTGACTGGCATTGAAGCCAATATGTCCTTGTTTGCGGATAATGATGAATTGTTCGCCAAACTGCGCGAAGGCAATCCGGGATTTGACGTGATTGTGCCGTCCGATACCTATGTTGCCCGTATGATTGCGGCCGACATGCTGGAGCCGCTGGATTACGCGCTGCTGCCCAATTCAAAGAATATCGCGCCCGCCTTCCGGGATGCCGCCTATGACCCCGGTCATAAGCATTCTGTGAATTATATGTGGGGCACGATGGGCCTGGGCGTTCGGAAAAGCAAAACCCCGGATGGCGTCACCAGCTGGGGCGATATTTTCGAAAGCGACAAATATGCCGGGCGTATTGCGATCCTGTCGGAAAGCTCAGCCATGATCGGCATGGCATCGATGTATCTGGGCACCGGCATGAACCCCGATACATCGGAAAAAATCAATGCCGCCGTCGATCTGTTGATTAAACAGAAATCCGCCTTCAAAACCATCGCTGAAGATAACGGTCAGGATTTGCTGTTGTCGGGTGAAGTTGACATCACCATTGAATGGTCCGGCGATATCGGTCAGGTCATGCTTGAAGATGACGACATCGACTACGTCATCCCCAAGGAAGGCTCCCTGATCTGGGCGGATAACCTGTGCATTCCAAAGGATGCGCCGCATCCGATGAATGCGCATAAATTTATCAACTATATTCTGGACCCACAGGTTGGGGCCCTGATCGCCGACTATATTCAATACGCAACGCCAAACCAGGCGGCTCGGGCCTTGTTGAATGACAGCTACAACAAGAATCCCTCCGTCTTTCCGCCGGAAGAAGTTCTCGCCAAATGTGAATGGCAACGCTATCCCGGTGAAGAAATCGCCCGCATTCGCGACGAAGCCTGGACCCGTTTCCTGGCTGCCTGATCGCATGCAGTAAGTGCCTACCCGTCGCGCCGAGTCCCATTTGGGTTGGCGCGGCGGGATTAGGGTTTCTGATGGGGGGCATCCGGCATGGAATCGTGGCGCAAATTTAAGCAGGTTTTCTGGGCTGTTGGCATTCCGCCGACTTTCTGGCTCGTCTTATTTTTTCTTGTTCCTTTAGCCTTGATTTGGGTGTTCAGCTTTGGCGAAAAGCAGGGGGTTGTCGGCATCGACATCACCTGGACCTTGGACAATTACATACGTGTTTTTAACCCCGATATCTTAAAAATCTTCTGGAAGTCTTTGGGCGTTGCAGGTCTGGCGACGATAATCTGTCTGTTCGTCGGATTGCCGGTCGCACTGGGCATTGTTTATGCCCCAAACCGGTATAAGGGCCTGTTGTTGCTGTTGATCATGCTGCCCTTCTGGACAAATTTGCTGATCCGGACCTACGCCTTGATCGCGGTTTTGCGTCAGCGGGGATTTCTGAATTTCACACTGGAATGGTTCGATCAAAAAATCCGGTTTATGTTTGATCTGGTCGGACTGGGTGGGCTTGGCGCAGCCGTTCTGGGCGAACAATTCCAGGCTTTGGAACTGCTGTATAATGATAAGGCTGTCATTCTGGGGCTGGTTTATGTGCATCTGCCCTTCATGATCCTGCCCCTGTATGCCGCATTAGAGCGGTTGGACCGATCCTATCTGGAGGCCAGTCTGGACCTGGGGGCGGGGCATTTGCGCACCATATGGAATGTCGTTGTGCCGCTGGCCCTGCCCGGCATCATTTCCGGCATTATTATTACCTTCATCCCGGCCCTTGGCAGCTTCCTGACGCCAGATCTGTTGGGTGGGCCCGACAGTGCGATGATCGCCAATATCATCGAACGGCAGTTTAAATCTGCCAATGACTGGCCCTTTGGCTCCGCCCTGTCATTCCTGTTGATGTATATCACCTTCGGGGCCTTGGCTTTACGGGCGGTCCTGGCGCGCAACAGCAAGGATGGGATCTGACACGATGGCAAAGAAATCTCTCTTTGGGTTAGAACCCGCCGGTCCTTTGGACTATCTGCGCAAATGGCCGTTGCTGACGATCATGGCGTTGACCTTTATCTTCCTGTATGTGCCGCTGCTGACCTTGATGGCATTCAGCTTCAACAACAGTCGGCGCAACATCGTCTGGAACGGTTTCTCGCTGAAATATTATGAAAAGCTGTTCCAAAATGACGATTTGATGATCGCGTTCGGGAATTCGCTGACCATCGCATTTGTGTCCACCATCATATCGCTGATCCTGGGCGCAATGGTTGCGATCCTGTTGTGGCGGTTTCGCTTCAGCTTCAAGCCGGTGTATGAAGGGGCGATGGCCCTGCCCATTGTTATTCCCGAAATCTGTATGGGGGTCGCGATGTTGGCCTTTTTCGCGCGGATCGGCTGGCCCAATGACCTTCCCTGGCCGCTCAGCCTAGCCAATATTACGATCGCCCATATCAGTTTCACCTTCCCCTTCGTCGCGGTCATCGTGCGCGCCCGCCTTGCCGGATTTAATATGGAGGAGGAGGAAGCCGCCCGGGACCTGGGCGCAGGCGATTGGGAAGTTTATCGCGATGTTATCATTCCCCATATGAAGCCTGGATTGGTGGCAGGCGCATTGCTGGCCTTCACCCTGTCGCTGGACGACTTTGTCATCACCTTCTTCACATCCGGACCGGAGACCGTAACCTTCCCGGTGAAAGTTTATTCCATGGTGCGCTTCTCTGTGACACCAGAGGTCAACGCGGCCTCTACAGTTTTGATTGTGATCACTGTGTTTTTGACGGCAACGGCCATGTGGCTGCAGAACAAAGGGGCCAAAAAGAAATGACCGATACCAGAAAAACCATCATCGGCATTAACGGTATCACCAAGAGATTTGGGTCCGATGTGATAGCCGTCGATAATGTTTCAATCGACATCAAGGAGGGCGAATTCTTTGCCCTGCTGGGTCCCAGCGGCTGTGGCAAGACTACGCTGTTGCGCATGATTGCGGGCTTTGAAATGCCCAGCGAGGGTCAATTGTTGGTCGATGGGCAGGATATGGAAGGCGTGTCCCCGAACAAGCGCCCGGTTAACATGGTGTTCCAGTCCTATGCCGTATTCCCACATATGTCTGTTGCCGACAATGTCGCCTATGGCCTGAAAATGGAAGGTGTCGCCAGCAAAGAGATTGCCGGGCGGGTGGAGGAAGCCCTGGGTCTGGTGCAATTGCCTGGCTATGGTGCGCGCATGCCAGACCAACTCTCCGGCGGTCAGCGTCAGCGTGTCGCCCTGGCCCGTGCCCTGGTGAAGCGTCCAAAGGTACTATTGCTGGACGAGCCGCTATCGGCCCTGGACGCCAAACTGCGCGAAGCCATGCAGCTGGAACTGCGCAACCTGCAGGCCAGTGTTGGTATCACCTTTGTCATGGTGACCCATGATCAGGATGAGGCGCTGAGCATGGCCGACCGGGTTGCCGTAATGGAATCCGGCTGCGTCCGGCAACTGGCTGCACCGCGCGATCTGTACGAATACCCGACCAGCCGTTTCGTGGCAGACTTTATCGGAAAAATGAACCTGTTCCAGGCCCAGGTAAAATCCTGTGGTGGCGGCGAGGTTTCTGTTTCTGTGGAAGGGATCGGTGACCTGCGCCTGCCCCATGATGGCGAGGCCAGCGGCGAAATCGGCATTGCGGTGCGCCCTGAAAAGACCACGGTCAGTCCGGACAAGCCCACCGATACGGAATGTGTCGCGCTGGAGGGAACCGTCCTACAGGTTGCGTATCATGGGGATGAGAACCATGTTCATGTGAAGACAGATGGAGGGCTGACACTTTCAGTCACCCTTCCCAACCACGAACGGACCCTGGTCGCCCCGGCAAAGCCCGGCGACCGGCGCTGGATCAGCTGGCGTCAAAAGGACACGCTGGTTCTGGCAGATTGATGACGGGACACAATGAGTAAAGCCTTCACAAAGGAATCGGAGTCCGAGGACGACGAGGACCTGCCCGACGACGCCCCCGCCCTGCCGCGTGGTGCGAAGAACTATATGACACCCGCAGGCCATAAGCGCCTGCAGGCGGAGCAGCGCCACCTGATCCGCGATGAACGCCCGAAGATTGTCGACATTGTCTCCTGGGCGGCGGGCAATGGGGATCGTTCGGAAAATGGCGATTACATTTATGGCAAAAAGCGCCTGCGGGAAATTGATCGCCGGCTGCGGTTTTTGGGCAAGCGTCTGGAAATCGCCGAAGTCGTCGATCAGCGATTGCAGACCAATCGCGACCAGATATTCTTTGGGGCCACCGTCACCTATGTGAACCAGCGGGATGAGGAAATCACAATACGCATTGTCGGCGTTGATGAGGCGCGGCTGGAACTGGGCGAAATCAGTTGGATATCCCCCGTCGCACGGGCCTTGCTGAAGGCCTATGAGGGCGATGTCGTGAAGGTCCAGACCCCCAATGGTGTCGACGAATTGGAAGTCATCAAGATCGCCTATCTGGGCGACACAGAAGACTGATCACGCAATAAATTCTACCAACGCGTCGCGAACCTGATCTGGAACGCGCACTGTTGCCCGCGTCTTGCGATCCACATAGACATGCACGAAATGCCCGATGGCGGCGGGACTGTCTTCGTCATCCCGGAAAAGGGCGATCTCATAGGTGACAGAGGAATTGCCCAGTTTCACCACCCGCATGCCCGCATGAACAGTCTGGGGGAAGGAGATTTCCTTCATGAACTGGCATTTACTTTCAACGACCAGCCCGATGACCGGCGTATTGACGACATCCAGGCCAGCCTTGCGGATCAGATGGTCATTCACCACCGTATCGAAATAGGAATAATATTCGACATTGTTCACATGACCATAAGGGTCCTGATCCATCCACCGGGTGAGAATCGCCAATAGTGTGGAGAAATCAGCACGGCTGGGCAGGCTGTCTGTCATGCGGCCTGCACCCGTTCTAACAAGGCCATCAGCGCCGAACAGCTATCGGTCGGTGATTCTACCGTCATCATATGGCCAATCGCGGGCAGCACCGTCACTTGAGCATCTGCAACCGCATTAATCAGGGGTTGGGCCGCCTTCAAGGGGGTCATTTTATCACTCTGACCCAGCAAGAACTGCGTTGGGCAGGATACTTTGGCGGCGGCATCCATCGCCCCCTTATATTCATTGCAGGCCTTCAGATCGGTATACAGCACGCCCGGACCCGTGCGATTAATCAGGGTCACCGCCTGGCTGAGCATCCATACGCCATGGGTGGGATTGCCCCCCCGATGCGCACGGCTGCCATGGCCCCAACTGGCGATAAACTGGGCGGCGGTTAATTCGTTCCGCTGGGCCGCCCCCAACAGGTCAGGATGCACCGGCATTTGCCCCGCAACACCGCACAGCCCTAAACCCGCACAATCCTTGCCCAAGCGCGCGGCCGCTTCCAGCGAGGCCAATGCCCCCATGGAATGACCAATCAGGATGGGGGTTTCAACCTTTGCCGCCGCGATAAAAGCGATCAGAAAGTCGGCCAGGCCTGAGATGCTATCGATCGCCTTACCACCGCTGCGCCCGTGGGCGGGTAGATCAATTGCCAGAACGGATGCGCCGTGGTGGGCCAGATATCGGTTCTGGCCGCCCCAGATGGAATGATCCCCCCCTGCCCCATGGACCAGAATGGCGGTTGGTTTGGCTGGGTCAAAGGCCGCCCCACCGGTATTGGCGAAAACCGGACCATGGTCCATATCGATAATCATAACGCGTGCCCCCTTTATTCCGCAGCGGCGACTTTATAGGCCCGCCGAAGGGCTTGTTTCAGATCTGCCAGCAAATCGCTTGGGTCTTCCAGGCCGACAGAAACGCGGATCAGATCATCCCCGATCCCAGCGGCGGCCAGTTGTTCTTTCGTCATCTGTTGATGCGTTGTCGATGCCGGATGGAGGACCAAAGATTTGGCATCCCCGACATTGGCCAGATGGCTGAACAATTCCACCGATTCTATAAACTTGGCCCCAGCGGCCCGACCGCCCTTAACACCAAAGGCCAGCATGCTGCCCTGCCCTTTTGGCAGATATTTCTGGGCAATCTTGTGATCTGGATGGCTTTCAAGGCCTGGATAATTCACCCATTCCACCGCTTCATGTCCAGCCAGGAAATCTGCCACAATACGAGCATTGGCGACATGCTTCTCCATACGCAACGGCAGGGTTTCAATCCCCTGCAACAGATAGAACGCGCTGGACGGGCTCAACACCGCGCCGAAGTCTCGCAACCCTTCCGCCCTGGCGCGGGTAATGAATCCAGCCGGGCCATATTCTTCCGCAAAGACAATGCCATGATAGGCGGCGTAAGGCTCGGTCAGGGTCGGAAATTTCTCCGCCTGGGCGAACCAATCGAAGCGCCCGGCATCAACCAGGGCCCCCCCCATCGCAACACCATGCCCCCCCAGCCATTTCGTTGCCGAATGCATGATGATATCCGCACCATGATCAATAGCACGGCACAGATAGGGCGTGTTGAACGTGCCATCGATCATCAGTGGCAGGCCATGGCGATGGGCGACATCGGCCACGGCCTCAATATCCAGAACCTCTAGATTGGGATTGCCCAGAATTTCTGCAAAAACCAAACGGGTTTCAGGCCGGATCGCGGCTTCAAATTCCTCCGGCTTGCGCGGATCGACAAGGGTCGCCGTGATCCCGAACCGGGGCAATGTGTGCAGGAACATGTTGATCGATCCGCCATACAGCGATTTCGATGCAACGATGTGACCGCCCTGGCCCATCAGGGTTGATATTGCCAGAAACAGAGCCGCATGACCGCTGGCCGTTGCAACCGCGCCAACACCACCGTCCAGGGCTGCGATGCGTTCCTCCAGCACCGCAACGGTGGGATTGGATATGCGCGAATAGATATGACCGGGGCGTTCCAGATTGAACAAAGCTGCGGCATGATCGGTGCTGTCAAAAACATAGGACGTCGTCTGATAGATCGGCACCGCCCGCGCGCCGGTCACCGGGTCGGGCTGTTGCCCAGCATGCAGGCTCAACGTGTCAAATTTCAGGAAATCCGGTTTCATCCGTATTCCTCCCCCATTGATGGACTGTTGTTACATGCCACAGTAATGCGTTCAGCAAAGACTGGAAAGCATAGGCTGATCGCTCAGATATCACCCCTGATACAGGCAGCAGTAGCCAATACAAAAGAAGGCTGCCGGTGCCCCGACAGCCTTCTTTTGAAATCCCAGCACCCGTGTCGGATTGTTCCGATCTCCCGGTGCCCCCTGTTCAACTTGCCTCACTGGGAAAGGACGGTAGCGGTCCTATTCCATCTGGTCAACAGTCTTATGCGTCAAACGAGGGACAGCGTTTAATTTTTTATACCAAACCGAGAAGAATTCGGGAAAACACCCTTTCAAGGTCCTGGAAAGACTATCTTATCGTGCCGTCCAACCGCCATCGACCGACAGGGAAATCCCGGTGATCTGATCCGCGGAAGGGGAACACAGGAAAACCAGCACACCGCCCAGTTGCTCTGGCGTCACGAAATCCATGGAGGGCTGCTTTTCCGCCAGCATATCCGCGGCCGCCTGTTCAACAGTGCAGCCCTTGTCTTTTGCCGTAGCCTCAATCTGGCGTTCAACCAGTTCTGTGCGCACCCAACCCGGATTGATCGCGTTGCAGGTGATCCCTGCCCCCGCCGTCTCCAGCGCGGTTACCTTGGTAAAGCCTACAATGCCATGCTTGGCCGCGACATAGGCGGATTTGAAGGGACTGGCGACCAGACCATGGGCTGAGGCCGTGTTGACGATCCGACCCCAGCCAGATTTGCGCATATGGGGCAGCGCGGCCTTTGTCGTGTGAAATGCCGAGGTCAGATTGATGGCAATGATCGCATCCCATTTTGCGGTCGGGAAATCCTCAATCTTGCTGACATGCTGGATACCGGCATTGTTGACCAGAATATCGATGCTGCCGAACGTCTTTACGGTCTGTTCAACCGCATCAACAATCTCGTCCTCCTTCATCATATTGGCGCCGTGATAGCCGATTTCCTGGCCGGTTTCCTGGGCCAAGTCGGCGCGGGTCTTCTCGATCTCATCCGCGTCGCCCAGCCCGTTCAGCATCACATTGACCCCGGACTGCGCCAGCGCCCGGGCCATCGCCAAGCCAATGCCACTGGTAGACCCGGTCACAAGAGCCACTTTTCCATTCAACATGAGAGACATCCTTTTGTTTGAGAGCTGTTTGTCTGAGTCAAAACCTAATCATTCCCGGTCAGATAACAAGCAACAGAAAATACTGCCGGTCGAAACGCCACAGGCCAGCGTTCCGGCCAGTCCAACGTCACGATCCCGTCCTAATTTCTTGCAGCCACCCCATTCGCAAAGAGTTAATGTGGTGCATTATCATATTTATACGATTTTTGTTCTTTTTATAGTTGACACAAAGGCAAGGGTGTTTTATAGAAAAAACAATCATGCATTTCAGCCTTCGGTCAAGTCGCTTCTCAAGGATGAGTGAAAGAGAGGCTTCAGGCTAGAAAGACTGCCGAAGGACGCATGAGAGGTTTGGGGGTGATTTTGGCAAGGCGTATTTTAACCGGACATCATAGTCCGGTTTTATAAACCCTACCAAAAGAACAAATAGGGGGTAAATTAAATGACGCGATTTCCTTATGACCCACCAGAACAGCTTGGGTCTAATTTCTTTACGAAGCGCCGGTCGCTGGAAGACGCCGCGAGCAGGATGGGGCCTGCCCGCACCGCGCTCGCGACCGGCGCGCATGGGGGGACGCCATTACGGCCCAAAGAGCCGCAATTGACCGACGTTCAACAACCATTCACATTGAATGAACATATGCGCGTCCGGATTGAGGCCCGCCGCAAGGCTGCGGCTGATCTGAAGGCACCCCGCGCGCCACAACCAGACCCTGCCGATTCCCATGAGTCAGAAAGAGACCGCGTCGATGGCTACATCAAATCACTGATGCAGCGCGACGACTATTGGCAGACAGGCCCCGCCGCAACCACCTTGAAAGACACAGTCCAAAAACTCTGGCAAACCGCCTATCCAAACCCGGCCCGAACAGACGCGACCGGACGCCCCATTCAGGATGAGGAGCCAGCATTATCCTTGGAGCATCTGCTCACCAAGGTTCAAGTTCCTGATACCCAATCCAGCCTGAAACACATGCAAAAGCGCCCAACGGGCAATCGCATTTTAGATCTTCTCATCTCCCCACAGTATCCAGGCGCCCAAAGCCGCAGACCTGGACAGCCGCCGGACTGGGAGCATATTTTCGGACGGCATGAGCCGAATGCACGCGATGGAAAGGCATGGTCTGATTCCAATCAGGAGATTAGAAGCCCACGCGACATTGATCCTGGTATGTACGTTGATCCTGGCCCGTCGACAGCCGTTCCCATGCCAGACGCATCGAATGGCAAGCCGGGCACAGGAGTCTCTCTTGCTCCTCGCTGGCCTTATCGATTTGGCCGATCAGTCATCAACACCAACGACCCCTCTGCTTCTGAGGGGAGCATGCCCGGCATTGGACACAATTCTGGCGACCAACCTACGCCTACCGGGGCACCCGAAGGCGGTGGAGGTGATTTACCCGAACGATCCGACCAGGAGGACCGATCAGACAAAGGGGCTCAGGGTAGAACCGCGAATCCACACCCTGACGATACATCAATCTCTCCGCCAGAAGCAGATCAATCCGGCGTGCATAGGCAAGATGGCGAAAGTGATGAGGACTATCGAACGCGCCTGTATGAACAGATATTGGAAAATCTGGAAGATCCTAATGCCGTCAAACAGATCGCTGATGCCTATCAGAATGACTTCTACTCAGACAAAAACTGGTTTCTGAAATTACAGAATATCGGTGCGGATCAAATCTCCAATCTCAAGCCACTGGCAGATACTGGAACAGCCGAGAACATCCGCAATGAATTACGCATGCCGAATGGCGAATACCAAACGCCCGACAGCGGTTCGGGTATTGCGCGGAACTATGTGATCAACCAGGACGGCACCATATATCACAGACCGCCCCCAGATACGAAAGCGCATGCTGATGCAGCAGCCCTGAATGCTTTTCAACAATTCGGCCTCGCAGCAGAAAACAATAGCGGCGATTTCCGAAAAGCAACCGAAATGGCAATCGCCGCAGGCGCGGGCTTTGGTGGTATCGGTAACAAAAAAGGGCGGCAGAAATCAGGGAGCCCAAATCAGACTCAACCGGTCGTTAAGGGTAAGACAAGACCCCAGATCCCATCGGTATCCAAAACAGAAAATCCAATGGAAAAAAGAGAGTACGATTCCCTACCGGAAAATGGCAAAGTCGATCCCAAACGTATTCGAACAACGCAGGATACAATTTCAAGGAGATTCCGGGATGGGAAATCATTAGAAGAAACACGCGACGACTTTGCGGCTGGAAAGGCGGATGATATCCCACCAATACGGATATATGAGCGAGATGGCAAAATCTCGACCCTGGACCACCGCCGCCTGATCGCCGCCCGAGAAGCTGGAACAGACATTCGATACCGAAAGGCTACGCCCAGCGAAGTATCAGAAGACTTTCCAACTAAAAATACGACACTTGATGACGGGCGATCTGTGCAAATCATCAACAACAATTACATCTACCGACGCAACAAGCGGAGTTCAAAAAATGAATGAAGAAGATCGTTTGGCATTAAGTTCCAAATTCCAAAAGCAGCAAGAAGCCGTATCCAATCATGAGGAACTCTCAGACTTCCTTGCGGATCTTTTAGAAGCCTATGATGAAGGGTTTTTTGAAGAGCAGAGCGTAACGGACTATCTGGGTGGGATGGTCGCGCTATTGGCGGCGATGAACAGCTGGGCTAGGAATGTAGGTTACGGACCTGGGGCTCCAGAGCAGCCCGATTGGCGTTGGATGGCCCGTCTCTTAAGAGCCGCATTTCACCACAGTTGAGGTGAGCCGATAGGTACTGCGAAAAATTGAGAAATGATAAAACCTGAAGAAGATATATTTTATTCAAAATAGAGACTTCGGGCAATTCATTCTAGCGCGCCTCTCTCCACATTAGAATAAATTGGCGGTTTCATAAATGAAGGCCCTGGCTCATCGCCGCCCGAGAAGCTGGAAAAGACCTACGATACCGAAAGGCAACTGCAGCGGAGGTAGAGGACAATCGTTGGAAAACACGAACAAAAAATCACGGTATGAATATTCGGATCAGGGCAAACGACCCTTTAGATTATTAATAGAAAGGAGCATCTTATGAGCAACACAGATGCGACCCCTAATCAAAAAATCGCAAGGGATGCTGAGTTGGTTACTTCACATGAAGATTTGGCGGATTGTATTAATAAGCTGTTAGATGCTTATAACCGCGGCCTTTTTGAAGAGCAGGGCGTCATTGATTATCTGGAGGGAATGGAGGGAGTGACCCGCGCCTTAGACAGTTGGGCGCGTAACGTTGGGTACGGTTCAGGTGCGCCCGAACAGCCCGACTGGCGATGGGTCGCGCGTCTGCTCCATGCTGCGTTCTATAATAGCTAAGATGAAATAGCGGGCATCAGCCAGAATCGGGAAATCATGATACCAGCAAACAGTATTTTTCATACCCAAAACAGGGACTTTGGGTGCTCGTGCATAAAGATGATGAAATTGTTGATACCAGTAAAACCAGCGATAATTTCCGGTTAATTCACTAAAGTGTTCAACAGCTAGAGCCTTTGTCCATCCAAATATCAATTCTGTTTTCTAGATGGAGGTCATTCCCGTACAGATCCAAAGGGGATAGATTCATTTTCGCTGTCCTTAACTGGCTCTCTACATCGATCCCCAATGCCTCTGCGACCCTGTACCAAATATAAGCGTTTTCCCATCCACCAGGAACGCCGTCTAGGCCTTCTTTAAAACTGATTTCAGCCATGGTCATGACTGCTGGCAGAAAGTGGCATCTTGCTGGCCGCATAAGCATATAATCGGCATCCCTGCGCGCCTCTTCCCCAAAACGCCCAGCGTATAGCAAAATTCCATATCGATACTGTATCTCATAATTTTTGACCGATAACACTGAAAACCATTTTGACGCAATCTTTGGTCGGGACCCCAGCAAGCGACCGTCTGGCAGGATCAAAGCCCCGTCCAGCAAATGGTATGCAAACAGGACTTTCTTCTCTTCTGTATCAACCTGCCGGGCAAACCAACCATCCCACTCGCGCACATAGTCTGGTACTTGGCGGCCGTTCAGAAACTGCGTCCATGCCGTGGTCACACTGGTTTGGTAGGGCGTGAAGGCCAGCATTGCCTCATCAATCAGGGCTTTGGCCCGTTCAATATCAGCGTCAACGCCATAGCCATACCAATATCGCCACCCCAACAACAGGGTTGCGCGCGGATCCTTCTGATCGTGACCCGCTTCAATCAATCGGAGAGAGAGTTCTGGGTCATAGGGCAGGCACAGCCCCCGCTCCAGCAACTCAATCGCCAACCGCCGCTTCTTCGGCTCCATTGTCGCAGACAGCGAATCTTCGGGGATAGCTTCCAGCAAGGGACCGCAATCCCCCCAATAGGCCTTTTGCAGCGCAATGGCATCTTCGGTGGTACCAGCAATGAATTTCGTGTATTCCGACTGTTCTGGAAGACGCGGCATTTCATCCGCCAAGATCGGGGTCGCGATCGTGCTCAAAAGGAAAGCACCCAAGGCGATAAATCTATTTAAACCCCTCATATCCATCACATCCACCCCTCAAGCACCACCACAACCATAGTATGTGTTCTTGTGGCGTTTTCACAACAGTTTCGTTGGTTGGAGAAAGATGAAATTCGTTACGTTGGATCGGCTTTCACTCCCTAAATCCGCACCACCTGTTTGCCAAAATTCTGGGATGTCAGGAGGTTCAGGAAGGCCTGGGGCATGGCGTCTATGCCATCCCGGATATCGGTCTTGAAGGTCAGCTTGCCCGCCTTCTCCCATGCCGCCAATTGTTCGCGGGCCGCGTCGAATTTGTCCAGATGGTCGAAGATCAGGAAACCCTCCATCCGGGCACGGGCGACCAGTATTTTGCGCAGGAACCGCTCGCCCATATCCGGCTGTTCGAACTGACCGGCCAGGCTGATGGTACCACAGATAATGATCCGCGCGTTCTGGGCCAGATTGTTCATTACCGCATCGTGGATCGGCCCCGCTGTATTGTCGAAAAAGACATCCACCCCTTTGGGGCAGGCCTGTTTTATTGCGGCGGCCAAGTCATCCTCTGTGCGATAGTTGATGCCGGCGTCAAAACCCAGCTTAGCGCACCAGTCCAGCTTTTCCTGACTGCTGGCAACGGCGATGGCGCGCGCGCCCCGGATCTTCGCAATCTGGCCGACGACCTGCCCCACCGCGCCGGATGCCGCAGAGACCAGAACCGTCTCTCCGGGTTTCACATCCCCGATCAAATCCAGGGCAATCAATGCGGTCACGCCTGGCATACCGAGGTAACTGAGATAGGCATGTTCGGGCCCCAGGGACGGATCAACGCGGGTCAAGCCATCGCCAGGGACGGCGGCATATTCCCGCCAGCCGAATTTGATGGTTTCGAACAGATCGCCGGGCTTCCAATCGGGGTGATTGCTTTCCACCACTTCGGCAACGGCAGCGCCATGCATTGCCTCCCCAATGGCGACACCCCCTGCGTAATTCGCCTGGGCAGAAATACGCCCGCGCATATAGGGGTCCACCGACAGCCAGCGCGCCTTGCCCAAAACTTCACCCTCTGCTGCTCTGGGGATGTCGTTTGTCTCCATTCGGAACGTGTCCAGCGTGGGCATGCCGTCCGGGTGGTGATCCAGAATCCAGGTCTTGTTGTTAGTGGTCATGAAGGCCTCTCTTTACGCATCATTGGCGGTGAATTTTAACGCTTTCCAAAAGGTTTAACCGCAAAGGGCGCAAAGTTCACGCGAAGCACGCCAAGGGGTTTCTCTAAAGCCAAACTCATTATCTCCGCGCCCTTAGCGCCTCCTTTGCGTCCTTGGCGGTTTCACACCTCTTAAGATTTAAAGAAGCTTTCCGCAGCGCCGCGGGCTGACTTCTTCGCATCAATTTTTGTCCGCACCCGCGCAATTTCCGTTTCCAGTTCAGCGATGTAATCCCCCAAAGCCTCGATACTCATCATATCCAGGTCCAGGGGTTGGATGCCTTTGGGCTTTGGTTTCTCTTCTTCGTCAAACATCTTTACAGGCTCCCTTGCAGCGTCTTACGACGACTGTCAGTATTGCGGTCACACGCGTCCACAGCAACCCCCCGAAAGGAGTTCTCATGTCCCTTCCCGCCCATATGCAGGCTGTCGAAATCACCACCCATGGCGGGCCAGAGGTTCTGAAACTGGCGGAAGTTGAAACGCCACAACCGCGCGCCGGAGAAGTTCTGATAAGAGTGCGTGCGGCGGGGGTGAACCGTCCAGATGTGTCCCAGCGGGCGGGCGCATACCCGCCGCCGCCCGATGCGTCCCCTCTGCCCGGCCTGGAAATCGCCGGAGAGATCGTGGCCTTGGGTGAGGGCGTCACGGCCTGGAGCATTGGCGACGAAATCTGTGCCCTGACACCCGGTGGCGGCTATGCGCAATATTGCCGTGTGCCCGCCGGGCATTGCCTGCGTTTACCCCAGGGCTATGATATGATCCGCGCCGCCGCCCTGCCGGAAACCTTCTTCACCGTCTATTACAACATCTTCATGCGCGCCAAACTGACCGCGGGCGAACGCCTGTTGGTGCACGGCGGGTCCAGCGGGATCGGCACGACCGCCATTCAATTGGCCAAGGCCTATGGTGCCCAGGTTGCGATCACTGCAGGCAGCAATGAGAAATGCCAGACCTGCCTGGAACTGGGGGCCGATCTGGCGATCAATTACAAAGAAGGTGATTGGGCCGAACAGGCCGCCGCCTGGACCAAGGATATGACCGGCGGCCCCGGCCTGGATGTCATTTTGGATATGGTGGGCGGCCCCTATATCAATCCCGGCCTGAAACTGCTGCGACGCGACGGGCGATACAATTTCATCGCCTTCCTGAAAGGACCAAAGGCGGAGGTTGATTTCTCCAAAATCCTGATGAACCGCCTGACCGTTCTGGGGGCGACATTGCGGCCCCAAACCATTGCTGAAAAGACCACGATTGCCGAAAATCTGGCCCGGGATGTTTGGCCCCTGTTGGATTCCGGTAAAGTGGCCCCTGTGATCCACAAGACTTTCCCCCTGAAAGACGCCGCTGAGGCCCACAGGCTGATGGAAACCTCCAGCCATATCGGCAAGATCATGATGGAGGTGGATTGATACGGATAAAATTTATAGAACGATCATTCCAGAAAACGGGCCGCTCATAAACCATCCCCGTCTTATTCTATCGCATGGGATTGGAATATCGGGTTACAGCCATTTCTTATATTTGAAGAAAAGATAGGGCAGGATGGCCGACAGCACCATTGCGCCAAAGGCGATGGGATAGCCAAAGGGTGAGTCCAGCTCTGGCATATATTTGAAGTTCATCCCATAGAAGGAGGCGATCAGAGTTGGCGGCAGGAACACGACGGACGCCACCGATAGAATCTTTATAATGCCATTCTGCTCTATATTAATCATCCCCAGTGTCGCATCCAACAGGAAGGTAATCTTCTGGGACATAAAGCCTGAGTAATCTGCCAGGGAACGAATATCCCTGGATAAGGTTTTAACCCGTTCCTTAAGCTCCTTCGTGACCTTTCGCTGCCCCAATGCATGTCCCAAAAACCCCACAAGCCGCTCCATCGTCGCCAGACAGTCCCGAATATCCGACGTCAGATCACCAGACAGTCCGATTTCTCGCAGCAAATGCTGGAAATCCTTGCTTCTTAAAGGGGAGCGGCGATCCTGTTGCAGGATATCACGCGAAATTTTATCCAGATCGCGCGCGCCATGTTCAAGAATATCGGCCAGGCGATCCACCACCGCTTCCAGCAACGCGATAAGGGCAGACTCACCCGATGTGCAGCCCATGGCGGCTTTCTCGGCATGAATCGCGAAGGTGAAGAAAGAGCGCGGCTCATGATAGCGCACCGTCACGAGACGATGGTCCAACAAGATAAAGGTGACTGGCGCCAGAATTGGATTATCGCCTTCCACCTGAGACGGAAGCGTTGCGGTCATAAAAGCCGCATTGTCCTCGAAATACAGGCGAGAGGATATTTCGATTTCCTCCATATCCTCTCGCGTTGGCAATGTAATTCCCAGGCGACGCCCCAGCATCAGCTCTTCATCCAGGGTCGGGTGCAACAGATCAAACCAGATCACCTGGTCCATGTGATCCATTGGGGAGTCGATACTGACTAATCGACCCTTCTCGCTGACATACCCTTTGATCATGCCCGCCCCCTCCCAAAGAACAGCCTAAAACGTCGCCTCAAGCTCGTCGATGAAGCCTTCGATTACACTCAGTCCCAGTTTCCAGAAATTGGGATCGCTGGCATCCAGACCAAATGGCGCCAGAAGCTCCTTGTGACCCAGTGTTCCACCGGCAGACAGCATATCCATGTATTTCTGCTGGAAGCCATCTGGTTCTGCCTCATATTTTGCATACAGCGCATTCACCAGACAATCCCCAAAGGCGTACGCGTACACATAGAAGGGCGAGTGGATAAAGTGTGGGATATAGGCCCAATAGTGCCGATAATGCTCATCGAACCGGAACACATCGCCCAGACTGTCATGGGTGACTTGCATCCACAATTCGCCCAAGCGTTCTGCGGTTAACTCGCCTTCTTTCCGCTCGTCATGAACCAGGCGTTCAAACTCACAAAATGCGATTTGGCGCACGACCGTGTTGATCATATCTTCAATTTTAGAGGCCAGAACCGCACGGCGGGCCATCGGATCCTTGGTTGCTGCCAGCATGCTCTTGAAGGTCAGCATTTCCCCAAATACCGATGCCGTTTCCGCCAGAGTCAGGGGCGTGTCGGCCAAAAGATGCCCCTGCTTGCCCGCCAGGACCTGATGCACACCATGCCCAAGCTCATGGGCCAGGGTCATGATATCGCGGGACTTGCCTTGAAAATTCAACAGCAGATAGGGATGCGCAGAGGGCACAGTCGGATGGGCAAAGGCCCCACCCGATTTCCCCTGGCGTGGGGGAACATCAATCCAGGCATTATCAAAAAACTTCTGTCCCACGCCGGCCATATCGGGCGAGAAACTGCCATAGGCCTCCATCACGATATGTTTGGCATCCTCCCAGGAGAAGGTGCGATCATCATCGGCAGGCGGCGGGGCCATGCGGTCCCAATAGTCCAGCGTTTCCTGGCCCAGCCATTTGGCCTTCAACCGGTAATAGCGATGGGACAGGTCTGGATACTTCTCCCGTACCGCCTGAATCAGCGCATCCACCACCGTGTCTTCGACATGGTTAGACAAATTGCGCGAAGAGATGGGGCGATCAAAGCCGCGCCATTTATCTTCAACCGCCTTATCTTTTGCCAGGGTATTGGTGATCAGCGAGAAGGTGGAAATATTCTCCGACAGCACCCGGCCCATGGATTGGCTGGCCTCTTTTCGAGTTTTGCTATCGCGGTCCTGCATTTTGTGCAGGATTTCCGTCATGGTCAGTGATTGGTCCCGAAAGGGGAAGCGCAGGCTGGCCATTGTCTCGTCAAACAACCGCATCCAGGCTGCCGATCCAGCAACGCTTTTATCCAATAACAGACGTTCAAGTTCATCTGATAACTGATAGGGACGATAGAGGCGAACCGACTCCAGCCACGGCTTATACCGGGTCAGGGACGTGCTTTCGGACAGCTTTTTAGCGAATCCTTCATCATCCAACTTATTCAGTTCCAGAGTGAAAAACAGCAGATGGCTGTTAATCTCCGTCGCCTTTTCCCGCATTGTCTGAGAGAATTTGCCGATTTCCGGATCACTGACATCGCCTGCATGCAACAATTGCGAATAGCTGAGAATACGGGACAGGATTTCATCAATGGCCTCAAACTCAACCACCGCCTGGGCCAGTCCATCACCCGATAAGTTGTTGAGAGCGCCGGAATATTGCGTTTCAAACGCTTGCGCCCGGTTCAAGGCATCGGATAAGTCCTGTTTCAACGCGCCGGAATCAGGCGCTGAATAAAGGTCACTTAAATCCCAAACCGGCAAGTCGGATGAAATATGCGTATCTGGCATGATGCTTGTCTCCTTTGATTTCATCCGTATCTATGTCTGTAGGGTCGTTTGAACAAGGCGATATGATAATTCGTCCCAGACCCAATTGAATAAGCCCACTTGAAACAGGGAACGCTAAAACAGGGGATTGCAAGGCGATGCTGGCGTATGAGTCCATACCAAACCTACCAACATTATTTTTCGAACGCGCGTCAAAATTTAAAGACACTCCCTTTCTGTGGGCAAAATCTGACGGTCGATGGCGTCCCTCCACCTGGAAACAGGTCGCAGAGAGGGTAACAAAATTCGCCTATGGTCTGAAGCAATTGGGCGTGAAACCAGGCGACCGGGTCCTGATCGTATCCGAAAACCGTCCCGAATGGATGATTACGGATCTGGCCATAATGGCAATCGGGGCGGTCGCTGTTCCCGCCTATACAACAAACACGGTCAGCAATCACCGGCATATCATTCAGGATTCCGGCGCAACCCTTGCCATTTGTTCCCTGGCCCCCCTGTCGCAACGCGTCATGCAGGCAGCGGAAGGGTCGGACCTGAAGACCCTGATCACCATGGAATGGCCGGGGTCCCTGCCCCAAGGCCTGAAACTGCATGGCTGGGACGATGTACTGGGCATGGCAGAACGTGCCAAGGGGATTACGCCCACCGCCCTGGCTGAGGAGTCAAAGGCCATCAAACGCGATACAATGGCGGCGATCATTTATACCTCTGGCACCAGCGCGGAACCAACTGGCGTCATGCTGAGCCACGGCAACATGCTGTGCAATGTGATGGGGGCAGAGGAATTTTTGCATACCCTGCCCGGCCTGAAAGAAGGCGAAGAGGTCTTCCTGTCCTTTTTACCGCTAAGCCATTCTTATGAACATACGGTGGGCCAATTTGTTCCCATCTCTATCGGCGCACAGGTCTATTATGCGGAAAGCATCGATAAGCTGGCGCAGAATATCATCGAGGTACAGCCAACCATCATGACCGCCGTCCCGCGCCTGTATGAAAACATGCGCGCGAAAATCCTGCGGGGTGCGGCCGCAGTCGGGGGAACGAAGGAAAAATTCTTGTTACGCGCTGTCGAGTTGGGCAGCAAAAGATATGAAGACCCAGACTCCCTGACCCTGATGGAGAAGATCCAGGATGCCGCCCTGTCCTTCCTGGTGCGCCGCAAGGTCAAACAGCGCTTTGGGGGACGGTTGAAGGCCTTTGTCTCCGGCGGCGCGCCGTTGAATTACGATGTGGGTCTGTTCTTTCTGGGCCTGGGCCTGCGCATTCTGCAAGGCTATGGCCAGACAGAAAGCGCGCCTGTCGTTTCGGTCAATCGGGTGGAAATGAATGACCTGACAACCGTCGGGCCCCCCTTGATGGGGGTTGAGGTCAAGATTGCAGATGATGGTGAAATCCTGGTGCGGGGTGAATTGGTCATGCTGGGCTATTGGAATGACCCGGATCGCACGGCCGAAACGATCAAGGATGGCTGGCTGCATACCGGGGATATCGGGGAATTGGATTCGAAAGGCCGCATCCGCATCACCGATCGCAAAAAGGATATCATCGTGAATTCAGGCGGGGATAACATTTCCCCCCAGCGCATCGAAGGGGTCATCGCCCTGCAACCCGAAATCGGGCAAGTCATGGTCTATGGCGACAAGCGCCCCCATATCGTCGCCCTGATCGTACCGGATACCGAATGGGTGAAGGATTGGCGCAAGAATAACCAAAAAGGCAGCGGTGGCGATTGGCAATCCCTTCTGGATGATGCCTCATTTGAGAAAGCCGTTCGGGCCGCCGTTGATCGGGCCAATGCAGAGTTGAGCATTATCGAAAAGGTCCGCCGCATTCTGATTGCAGAAGAACCATTCAGTGTTGAAAATGGGATGCTGACGCCCTCGATGAAGAGCCGCCGTCACATCATTAAACAAAGCTATCAGGACCGCCTGGAAGCACTGTATGGAAAGGGTTAAGCGTGATGGAACTTTATGGCGTCTACCTGTCACCCTATACGCGCCGTATCGCAATTGCGCTGAATTTGCTGGACATGCCCTATACGCATAACGCCGTGCGGGTATTTGAAAGACCAGACGTGGTGCGGGAACATAACCCTTTGGCGCGGGTTCCGACCCTGGTGCTGGAGGATGGCAGTGCGCTGATCGAAAGCGGGGCCATCCTGGATGAGATCGACCAAATGGCTGGTCCCGATCGCGCCTTAACGCCGCCCAGCGGTCCCAGCCGACGTGCCGTCCTGCAAATCGCGGCGCTGGGCGTTGGTGTTATGGAAAAGGCGCAATGGGCCTTCTATGAAACCCGTTTCCATCCGGAAGAAAAAGTCCACCAGCCCTGGATCGACCACAATGACGCACAGGTTATCGCCGGATTGGAGCATCTAAATGGCCTTGCCAAAGCCGCAGGCGATGGATGGATGGCGGGAACACAGGCGATCAGCCAGGCCGATATCAGTGTTGCCGTCGCCCACAGCTTCGCAAAAAAGGTTCGACCCGCCTTGACGCTGAATGTCCCCGATCTGGACAAATTCACCACACGCTGCGAGGCACTGCCCGCCTTTCAGGCAACTGCGCTATAGCCTGAAGGTTTACGGCATATCACCTTACCCTTTGCTAATACTGTGAGTCGGCCTAACTAAGAGGGACCATTCGAAAGGAACCTCCTTGACCGCCGACTCCCTAAATCTGGAAATTCTCCGAGTCACGCCACCGGAAGGCGTTGCGCGCAAACCTGTGCCGCTGGTTTTTCTGCATGGTGCTTTCGCGGGCGCCTGGTGCTGGATTGAACGCTTCCTGCCCTATTATGCCGCCCATGGTTATACCTGCTATGCGCCCTCCTTTCGGGGGCATGGCGGCAGCGGCGGGCAACAGGATATCAACAGGTTCGGGATATCTGACTATATCAAGGACCTTGCCTCCGTGGTGGAAGATCTGGACCGGCCGCCTGTTCTGATCGGACATTCCATGGGCGGTTTCGTTGCCATGAAATATGCGGAAGATCATAACATCGCCGGATTGGCGCTGTTATCTTCTGTCCCGCCCGCAGGCCTGATCGGCCCGTCGATGAGCCTGGCAATGTGGAACCCGATGCTGATGTTGGATATCGGCCGGGTTCAGTCCGGCAGACCCGACGCCATGACCATGGACAGCCTGCGCCAAGCCCTGTTTTCAAAGCATGTGCCAGCGTCCCTGATAAAGAAGTATCTGCCGATGATGGGGGGCGAATCCTCCCGTGCGGTCGCGGAAATGCATGGCCTGATCCAGGTCCGCCCGGACCGATTAACGGGTCGGATGCCCATTCTTGTTCTGGGGGCGGAAGATGATGGCCTGATCCCCCCGCCTTTCATTCGGTCCACAGCCCGCTTACTGGGCGAAACAGCCCATATTCTGCCACGCACCGGCCATGGCATCATGCTGGACGACGCCTGGCAAACCGCCGCAGACACCCTTGCCCAATGGCTGACTGAACACGATATGTGATAGGAACGGTCTTTTTGGGCAATCCAGCACCGCCAGCGGCACGTAGAAGAGACACTATGTCAGATTCCTATAACGACGATACATCCTTCACCGGGCAGGTGCGCCGTGCGGCCCAGGTGGGCGGCGCGATGGCCGGGCTGGGCGCACGCCTGGCAGGATCGCGTTATCTGGGTTTGAAGCTGGATAAGGATAAACATGCCGGCCAATTGAAGATGGCGATCGGTGGGCTGAAGGGGCCGCTGATGAAAGTGGCACAAATTCTGTCCACCATTCCAGATGCTCTGCCAAAAGAATATGCGGAAGAGTTGCGACAGTTACAGACCAATGCGCCCGCGATGGGATGGCCCTTTGTCCGCCGTCGCATGGCGACAGAATTGGGACCGGGCTGGACCAAACGCTTTACAGAGTTCAAAAAAGAGGCCGCCCATGCAGCTTCTCTAGGCCAAGTACATCGCGCCACCTTGGACGATGGAAAGCGGCTGGCCTGCAAACTGCAATATCCCGATATGGCCTCAGCCATCGATTCTGATCTGAAACAGTTGAAGCTGATCTTTTCGATCTATGAGCGCTATGACAAGGCGATCTCTACCAAGCGCATCTATGAGGAATTGTCGGAGCGTCTGCGCGAAGAACTGGACTATGAGCGCGAGGCCAAGGCGATGTTGCTGTATCAACATATGCTGGCCAATGAGTCCCGTGTGCGGGTACCAGATCCCGTGTCCGATCTGTCGACCAAGCGGCTTTTGACGATGACCTGGCTGGATGGCAGCCCGCTGATGACCTATCGCGATGCACCCCTGGAAACCCGCAATGAGATCGCACTGTCGATGTTCCGCGCCTGGTATGTCCCCTTCTATGACTATGGCGTCATTCATGGCGACCCGCATATGGGCAATTACGCGGTTCAAGACGACGGGCGCAGCATCAATCTGCTGGATTTCGGCTGTATCCGGATCTTCCCGCCAAGCTTTGTAACCGGTGTGATTGACCTGTACCGCGCCTTGCGGGACGATGATATGGATCTGGCCGTCCATGCCTATGAATCCTGGGGGTTTCAGAATATCTCAAAGGAATTGCTGGAAGTCCTGAATGTATGGGCCCGTTTTCTGTATCGCCCCCTGATGGAAGACAAGGTGCAAAAAATCCAGGAAACCGACAACGGTCAGTATGGCGCGCAAGTTGCCGGAAAGGTTCAGAAGGAATTGTCGCGCCTGGGTGGCGTTCAGCCCCCCCGCGAATTCGTACTGGTCGACCGCGCCGCGATTGGCCTGGGGTCCGTCTTCATGCATTTGAAGGCTGAAGTAAACTGGCACCGGCAATTTCATGAATTGATCGACGGCTTCGATGCAGCGAAACTGGAACAGCGGCAGGCCGCCGCCCTTGAGAAAGTCGGGCTGGTTGCCTAGGGACAGTTACAGTCGCATTAAAGAAAGTTTGCACCCGCCCCCCTTTTCTTTTGCCCAGACTGTTCCATATCGGTAACGTCGAGAGCATAAATACTGATTGCGGATCGTGCCCCAACGAACCTGAAAGGGATCGAGGGGCGTGTGTTGGGATGTGGAAACGGGGGATAACCCATGAAAATTGCGGTATTGAAGGAGCGACGCGACGGTGAAAAGCGCGTTGCGGCCTCGCCCGATAGTGTTGCGAAATTCATTTCGCTTGGCTGCTCCGTCACCGTAGAAACCGGTGCGGGCGATGCTGCCTCAATCCTGGATGGTGCCTTTAAAGAGGCCGGCGCAACAATCGCCAAAACTCCGGCTGATACGGTCAAAGGGGCTGATCTTGTTCTGAAGATCGCCCGGCCGCTGGAATCAGAGATTAAACTGTTTTCCAAAGGACAGGCGCTGGCCTGTCACGCCTATGCCCTGACAGAAGGCGATACCGTCAAAGCCCTGAACGATCAGGGTGTTACCCTGTTTGCGATGGAACTGGTGCCGCGCATTACCCGGGCGCAATCCATGGATATCCTGTCCAGTCAGGCCAACATGTCGGGCTACAAGGCCGTTCTGGATGCCTTGGAGTATTATGGTCGCGCCTTACCGATGATGTCTACGGCAGCGGGCCGCGTGAACCCGGCCAATGTGTTCATCATGGGGGTCGGCGTTGCGGGCCTGCAAGCCATCGCGACAGCCAAACGCCTGGGCGCAATTGTGCATGCGACCGATGTGCGCCCCGCAACGAAGGAGCAAGTTGAAAGCCTGGGCGGGAAATTCCTGGCGGTTGAGAATGAAGAATTCCAACAGGCACAGTCCGATGGCGGTTATGCCAAGGAAATGTCAGACGATTACAAACGCCAACAGGCGGAATTGATCGCTGAAAAAATCCAGAAGATGGACATTGTCATCACAACAGCCCTGATCCCGGGTCGGCCAGCACCTGTTCTGGTGACGGAAGATCATGTGAAATCAATGAAGCCCGGCTCTGTGATCGTCGACCTGGCCGTAGAAGCGGGCGGGAACTGTCCGTTGAGCGAATACGGCAAGGTGGTGACAAAGCACGATGTGACCCTGATCGGGCATGCCAATGTACCCAGCCGTCTGGCCGAAACGACCAGCCAGCTTTTCGCGCGCAATCTGCTGAACTTCCTGACGCCCATGATCGACAAAGATACCGGAAAGATGAAGATCGACCGGGAAGATGCGGTCATTCAGGGCACCCTGGTCTGTATGGATGGGGAAATTGTTCAGGACCGTGTGAAAGAAGCGCTGGGCAGTGGATCATCCAAGCAGGCCGCGCCTAAAAAAGCCGCTGCGAAGAAGGCGTCCAAGAAATCTGGGCCAAAGAAGACAGGACCCAAAAAAGCTGGCACGAAAAAAGCCGCTGCCAAGAAGGCGCCTGCTGAAACACAAGAGGCGGCAGCCCCGGCACAGACGCCCGCCAATGACAGCGCCGGTACTGATGGAAAGGAGGGCTGATCCATGGACAAGCAAGATTTGATGAACGCCGCCCAAAGCCTGCAAGAACAGGCGCAGGCCTTAGCGGCGAAGGCGGAAGCTCTGTCGGCGAAAGTGACCGCGCTGGATCCAACCGGGCTGGCTTCAGCTGCAGAAACCGCGACGCAAACGCCCTTTCTGCATCTCTTCACCGCCTTCGTTCTGGCCTGCGTCGTGGGCTATTACGTGGTGTGGTCGGTGACGCCCGCCCTGCACTCCCCCTTGATGGGGGTCACCAATGCGATTTCATCGGTGATCATCGTTGGGGCCTTGATCGCAGCGGGGCCTACTGACATGAGCCTGTCCAAAGTCTTCGGCTTTATCGCCGTGGTCCTGGCCAGTGTGAATATTTTCGGCGGTTTCGTTGTCACGAACCGGATGTTGTCCATGTTCAAAAAGAAGCAACGCTAAGCGCGGCGGGAAGGGAGACCGACAATGGAATGGGCCGGTTATGCATATCTCGTCGCGGCAGTGTGTTTTATACTCGCACTTCGCGGCCTCAGCCACCCGGAAACAGCCCGGGTTGGCAATCGTTTTGGCATCGTCGGGATGGCGATTGCCATCCTGACTACCCTGGCAATGCCCAATGTTTTGTCCTATGAATGGATCATTCTTGGGATCGTCGTTGGTGGCGCAATCGGGACGTTTATCGCCCGTAAGATCGAAATGACGGCACTGCCGCAATTGGTCGCCGCCTTCCACAGCCTTGTGGGCCTTGCCGCGGTTTTTGTTGCCGCTGCGGCCTTCTACGCACCGGAAGAATACAATATCGGGACCGCAGGCCAAATTGCCATTGGGTCCCTGATCGAAATGGGCCTTGGCACCGCCATCGGGGCTGTGACCTTTACCGGATCTCTGGTTGCCTTCGGTAAGTTGCAGGGCATCGTTGGGTCCAAACCGCTGTCATTCGTTGGTCAGCATCCATTGAATGCCGGATTGGGCATTCTGTTGGTGGCTTTGATTATCGCCTTATGTGTCACCCAGGCGCCCTGGATCTTCTGGGCCATCGTACTGGTGGCCTTTGCCTTGGGTTTCCTGCTGATCCTGCCAATTGGTGGCGCAGATATGCCCGTCGTTGTCTCCATGCTAAACAGCTATTCCGGCTGGGCCGCCGCAGGCATCGGCTTCACATTGGCCAATACCGCCTTGATCGTGACCGGTGCGCTGGTCGGTGCCTCTGGCGCGATCCTCAGCTATATCATGTGTAAGGGCATGAACCGGTCGATCTTCAATGTCATCCTGGGGGGCTTTGGCGGTGAAGTTGCCGGGGCATCTGGCGATGGCGGCGATGATGACCGCCCGGTCAAATCAGGCGGGCCGGAAGATGCGGCCTATATGATGAAGAATTCCGACAGTGTCATCATCGTGCCCGGTTATGGCATGGCTGTTGCCCAGGCACAGCACACGCTGCGTGAAATGGCGGATCTGCTGAAAGCCGAAGGCGTGACGGTCCGCTATGCGATCCACCCGGTTGCAGGCCGCATGCCAGGCCACATGAACGTGCTGTTGGCGGAAGCAGATGTTCCGTATGACGAGGTTATGGAACTGGAAGAAATCAACGGCGATTTCTCCAGCACCGATGTTGCCTTTGTCATCGGGGCAAATGACGTCACCAACCCAGCGGCAAAGACCGACAAGGCCTCCCCCATCTATGGCATGCCCATTCTGGATGTGGAAAATGCCGGTCAGGTCCTGTTCCTGAAACGCTCTATGGCGTCGGGCTATGCCGGGGTGCAGAATGAATTGTTCTTCCGCGACAACACCACGATGCTGTTTGGCGACGCCAAGCAGATGGTGGAAAAGATCGTGAAAAGTCTGAAAGGCTGATTAATAATTGCAGTAGTCTGAACGTGATTAAGACGAAGGATAGCGTCTACAATGACGCTTCCCTTCGTCTTAATAACTTTATTCTTTTCGATACACAGCCAAATAAGTCGTCCCTTCGTTGTTACCCAGGCAACCTGTTTTTTGGACAGAAAATACTGAATGAAACTCCCACCCCTGGCTCGATTGCTTAGTTAACAAATCTGACAATGCAGTAATATTTTTGTCATTGAACGCGGCACCAATTGATTCCACTTTGTACTGCATTCTATTTCTCCTCAAAACATAGCTCTAACGTGACGGAGGAAGATCAAGACCCCCAGAATTTCCTTTGCATCTCTTAAGCCTGGAGAATGTCAATTTAAGACCGCTCCAAAAACCATGCTGACGAAAACACCATTCTGCATAACGGGAGCAACTTGGTTCATACCCGCAACGATTCCCAATCGACGCGGGTCTGATAGCGCGATAAAATCGACAAAAAGCTGCGGCTAACCCTGATACCGATGATAACTGTGGGTTCTCAAAGGAGTCTACGAATACATCCCATTCAAGTGTAATACCGAGCTTGCGGGCGACTCGGGGGCGCAGTTCCTCTGCAATTGCCATCTCAATGGTGTCAATTTTGGAATCCATGAAATTCTTAAAACCCATATTAATACGAATACATTATAACTATCATAGCAAAACATTATACCTTTCAATCTTAATTTGAATTCTTCTGCCATTTTGATGCAAAAGGGGTGATTTTTGCGCAATATTAATATTACAGTAACAAAACAATCATATTGGATGAATGCAAATTGGTGCATTCTGTTGTCATCATAGTGTCATATTGTATTTCTGGATCGGGAGAGCATTATGAAAGCGCTGTATGTGAAATCAGGATCAGTTCTTGCCATACTAAGCCTGTTGATAGCGTTTGGGGGCAGCCTTCCCCAGGCTGCACAGGCGGGCGACGAACCCCAGATATGCGGGCCAAGAGACATTATTATCCAACGTCTGTCCGCCCGGTTCGAGGAACGCCAGTCTGCCGTTGGCATGACCAATGGGGGGTCTTTGGTAGAGCTATTCGTCTCCCCAAACGGGACATGGACCTTTGTTCATACCAATGGAAACGGCATCACCTGCTTGCTGGCAGCGGGTGAAGATTGGGAACCGACAATACAGGAAACAACCAGCGTTGCGCCAACCGCGTCTTAGAGTACGTTTCGGCGGTGATAGGTCAGCGCCATCGCGATCCCATGGCGCAGTTCTGATTCCGGGATGGGTGTGTCGGGCGCGAAAACCAGCGCCCGCTTTCCCTGACTGTCAAACACATCAGGATATCGAGTCAAGATATCTGAAATCAGGGTGGTTGAGCAGGGAACATAAAGTGCCACAGCCCCGCCCGAACCGGGGATAGCATCCAATCGCACCGTCGTGCCAATCCTGTTTGCAACGGGGTGATAGGCAGGTTGCCCCCATTTCAGGCTTTCAGACAAGGGCCCGACGGAGGGGATCAAGGCGGCTTGATCAAAAATCAAATCCCGAAGAGACAGAAGCTTGTCACGAACATCCGCCTCATACTGATCAAAGACAGCCTGAACGGCAGCATCTTTGAACGCGGCAGGCATTACGCCTTACCACCCTCTTCCAGCAGGTCATCGTCAAGATCGTCCCCGAGGTCGTCCCCCAGATCGTCCTCAAAATCCTCATCGGCGAAAGCTGCGCCGTCCAAGTCTTCCGCCTCATCATCCTCTGCATCCAGGATAACGCCGCCCGGACCGCGCCGTTCCGCGCGTGGGGTGCGCCCGAACATATCCCGATAGCATTTTGAAAAATGGGACGCGGAAGTAAAGCCACTGGCAAAGGCCACTTCGGTGACCGGCATGGTGGTCTGGGTCAGCAATGTCTTGGCTCGATTCAGCCGCAAACGCAGGTAATAGCGTGCCGGGCTGGTATTCAGATAGCGTCGGAACAGGCGCTCCAACTGGCGCCGGGACAGGCCGACACGATCCGCGATCTCGTCCCGGGTCAGCGCCTCTTCGGTGTGGCGTTCCATTTCTGAGATCGCGCGGATCAGCTTGGGATGGCTGATTCGCAGGCGGGCCTGCAGGGGCAGCCGTTGATCATCATGGCCTTCGCGCATCCGCTCATGCATGAATTGCTCTGCCACAGCCGCAGCCAGATCGGCCCCGTGCTTGGTGGAGATTTCCTGCAGCATCATATCCAGGCCTGCAACGCCACCAGCACAGGTAAAACGGTCCCGGTCAATTTCAAACAATTCCGCCCGCACGTCCAGGTCTGGATATTCTTCCGTAAAACTGTCCAGGTTTTCCCAGTGGATGGTGCAGCGATAGCCGTTCAACAAGCCCGCATGGGCCAATACATGGGCCCCGGTACAGATTGCGCCAATATGGCTGCCTTCGCGCGCCCAACGGCGAAGCCAGCCAAAGACCGCATTGTCCTTGTAAACATGCGCATCAATGCCAGAACACAGGATGACATTGCTGGGCGGTAATGTGAAATCCGCAACAGAACGATCCGTTCCGATCGGAAACCCGTTAGAGGCCTGAACCGGCGCGCCATCCCGGCTGGCAGTTTCCCATTTATACAGGGTCTTGCCACTGATCCGATTGGCCAGCCGCATCGGCTCCACCACACCAGACAGGGCAATCAAAGAAAAATTTGGTATCAGCACGAATACGACCTTATCAGGGCCTGATCCTGCCAGGGGCTTCAACATGCGCATTCGTAACCGATCCTTCTTTATGCCGGTCCTGCTGAAATATAGTCTAAGCGACAGGCCCTTTCCCCGGGAAAGAACCGTTTCTGTGTGTACTGCCCATCCACAGGTATCCCAAGGGGGCAAGTTTCACATATGCGTCATCATCGCTATGGGCGTGATTGGGATTCTTGTCAATCCGCGTCATAGGGGGGAAAGGAGGTCTCGTCGCATTTTTTGTTAAGCCTGTCGCAGTTCTGAAAGGGGGGAATGGGCCGCTGTATTACACAAAAGGCCACTCAATGAGGATCTGTGACCATGAAGAAATATTCCATCTTCGCAATCGCCCGCAATGCCCGCACCCACCACGAAAACTGGGAACGCGCCTGGCGCAGTCCAGATCCCAAATCCCATTATGATGTGGTGATCATTGGCGGCGGCGGCCATGGATTGGCAACCGCCTATTATCTGGCCAAGGAATGCGGCATTACCAATGTCGCTGTGCTGGAAAAAGGCTGGCTTGGCGGCGGAAATACGGGGCGCAACACGACCATCGTGCGGTCCAATTATCTGTGGGATGAATCCGCTGCCCTGTATGATCACGCGGTGCGCCTGTGGGAAGGCCTCAGCGATGAATTGAATTACAATGTCATGTTCTCTCAGCGGGGCCTGTTGCATCTGGCGCATAATGTTCACGACATGCAGGAAATCGGGCGGCGCGGCAATTCCATCTATATGAATGGGATCGATAGTGAATTCCTGTCGCCCGAACAGGTCAAAGAGATGGTGCCGATCATCAATCTGAACTGTCGCTATCCGGTTATGGGCGGCCTGTTACAGCGTCGCGGCGGCACCGCGCGACATGATGCCGTGGCCTGGGGCTATGCCCGTGCCGCCGATGCGATGGGTGTCGATATCATCCAGAACTGTGAAGTCACCGGGTTCAAGATCGAAGGCGGTGTTGTAAAAGGCGTTGAGACCAGCCGCGGCAGCATCGGGGCGGGCAAGGTGGGCGTTGTCGCCGCCGGGCATTCCTCCGTCGTTGCGGAAATGGCCGGCTTCCGCATGCCCCTGGAAAGCTTCCCCTTGCAGGCCTTTGTCAGCGAGCCGATGAAACCCATCGTCGATTGCGTGATCATGTCCAACGCCATCCATGCCTATATCAGCCAATCCGATAAGGGCGAATTGGTGATTGGCGGATCGGGCGACCCCTATATCTCCTATTCCCAGCGGGGCAGCTTCGATCAGATCGAACATGTGGTGGGCCCGGTGCTGGAATTATATCCGATTTTCAGCCGGGTTCGCATGCTGCGCCAATGGGGCGGCATCACCGATGTGACTGTCGATCGTTCGCCCATCATGACCAAGACCCCGGTTGAAAATATGTATTTCAACTGTGGCTGGGGAACGGGCGGGTTCAAGGCAACGCCAGGATCGGGCCATGTCTTTGCCCATTCCATTGCCAATGGTGAAATGCACCCCATCGCAGCGCCCTTTTCCATGGATCGCTTCCACACCGGTGCCCTGATCGATGAAGCGGCCGCCGCCGCTGTTGCCCACTAAGCCAACACCCTTTCAGATTTGGAGCTTCTGCCATGTTTCTTGTAAAATGTCCCTGGTGTGGCTGGCGTGATCAGACCGAATTCAGCTATGGCGGCGAGGCCCATATCGCCCGCCCGCTGGAGCCTGGCCAGATTTCAGATCAGAAATGGGGCGATTACATCTATACCCGCAGGAATACGAAGGGCGTGCATGCGGAACGGTGGTCACACACCCAAGGCTGCGGGCGCTGGTTCAACGCGCTGCGCCACACCGTCACGGATGTCATGTGGGACAGCTATAAAATGGGAGAAGACGCGCCCACGCCGCCCAAGGATTGGGACGGATTGACCTGTTGCGATGATCACAAGAAATTAGCCGAAGGTGCTAAAAAATGAGCCAATCCTATCGCCTGTCCGACAAAGGCCGGTTGGACCGCAACCAAAAACTGACCTTCACCTATGATGGGCAGAGTTACACCGGCTATCGTGGTGACACGCTGGCCTCTGCCCTATTGGCCAATGGCGTGAAACTGGTCGGGCGCAGCTTCAAATACCACCGCCCGCGCGGCATCATGAGCGCCGGATCCGAAGAACCCAATGCCCTGGTGCAATTGGAAACGGGCCCGCGCACGGAACCCAATACCCGCGCCACCGTGGTGGATTTGTATGACGGGCTGACCGCTGCCAGCCAGAACTGCTGGCCGTCGGTGAAGTTTGATGTGCAATCGGTGAACCAGAAGATCGCAAAACTGTTCCCGGCTGGATTCTACTATAAGACCTTTATGTTCCCCGCCTCCTGGTGGACGCCGGTCTATGAAAAGATTATCCGACGTGCGGCAGGATTGGGTAAGTCCCCAATGGAGCGGGACCCGGATTCCTATGCCCAGAAATTCGCTTTCTGTGATGTGCTTGTGGTTGGGGGTGGCCCCGCCGGGATCGCTGCGGCTTTGGCAGCAGGTCGCACCGGTGCCCGTGTCATCCTGGCCGACGAACAACAGGAAATGGGCGGTGCGCTGCTCAGCGATGATGCTCTGATCGACGGACAGCCCGCCCTGGACTGGGTTGCAAAATCCCTGGCGGAGTTAAGCCGCCTGGACGAGGTGACCATATTGCCGCGCACAACCGTGTCTGGCTATTACGATTATAACTATCTGACCGCACTGGAGCGGGTCACTGACCATCTGGGGCCGCAGGCGGATGATCGCATCCCCCGTCAGCGTTTCTGGAAAATCCGCGCGAAAAAGGTTGTACTGGCCCAGGGTGCGATTGAACGCCCGCTGGTATTTGCCGACAATGATCGCCCCGGCATCATGCTGGCGGCGGCCTTGCGCACCTATATCAATCGCTATGGCGTTCTACCCGGTCGTCAGGTTGTTGTCTTCACCAATAATGACAGCGCCTATAAAACCGCAATCGACGCCCATACAGCGGGTGCCACTGTGGACATAGTCGATTTACGGGAAGATCCGACCGGCCCCCTGGTGAAACAGGCCGAAGCCCTGATGATCCGCATCCATAAAGGCAGCGCCGTGGTTGCGACATTTGGCAAGCATTCCGTGACCGGCTGCGAGATCGCGAGAATATCTGCTGATGGCAAAAGCCTGACCTATGATACGACCTTCATTGGCTGTGACATCCTGGCCAATTCAAACGGTTGGAACCCTTCCGTCCATTTGTGGAGCCAGGCGCGGGGCAAACTGACCTGGGACGCAGAAAAGAACTGCTTTATCCCCGGTCATGCGGGCCCCTGGCTGCCAGTTGCGGCAGGGTCGGGAACCGGTGCCTATGATCTGGGTGATTGCCTGTCACAAGGCTTCGCGCAGGGCGTCGCTGCAGCGCAGGCGGCGGGCTTTGGCAGCGGCGAAGTGCCCAAGACTCCCACTACTGAGCCTCTGGTTGAAGGACCTGAACGCATGGTCTGGACCATTCCCGGCAAGAAGCCGCTGGGTCATGGCAAGGCCAAGCATTTCCACGATCATCAGAATGATGTTGTCGCCTCTGACATTCATCTGGCCGCCCGCGAAGGCTATCTATCGGTCGAGCATTTGAAGCGCTATACCACAACCGGCATGGGCACCGATCAGGGTAAAACATCCAACGTCAATGCGCTGGCAATCATGGCGGAAATCCGCAATGCCGCGATCCCGGAGGTTGGCACCACGACCTTCCGTCCGCCCTACACGCCTATCACGTTTGGAGCGGTTACAGGACAGAATCGCAATCACCTGTTCATTCAGGAACGCACCAGCGCGATGCATCCGGCCCATGTCGAAAATGGTGCGGTATTTGAAGATGTCGGTGACTGGAAACGCCCCTGGTATTTCCCCAAGACAAGCAAATCCGGCGTTACAGAAACGATGGATGAGGCTGTCCTGCGCGAATGCCGCCAGGTACGCGAGACAGTTGGCATGCTGGATGCCTCCACCCTGGGTAAGATTGATATTCAGGGCAAGGACGCGGCTGAATTCCTGAACTGGGTCTATACCAATAAATGGGACACGCTGAAGCCTGGGCGCGCCCGATATGGCCTGATGCTGAACGAACATGGCATGGTGTTTGACGATGGTGTAACGACCCGCCTGGCCGATAATCATTTCCATATGACCACAACAACCGGCGGCGCTGCGCGGGTTCTAGGCTGGCTGGAGAACTGGTCCCAGACTGAATGGCCCCAGATGGAGGTCTATATGACCTCTGTGACCGAACAATGGGCGGTCTGCACCATCACCGGGCCAAATGCGCGGGCATTGCTGGCAGATGTCACTTCCATGCCGTTGGATCCGGAAATATTCCCCTTCATGGCGATGCAGGAAGGCACGGTTGCCGGGGCCCCCGCACGGGTCTATCGAATCAGCTTCACCGGTGATCTGGCCTATGAAATCAACGTCCCTGCCCGATATGGCCTGCATGTCTGGCGCGCGCTACAGGACGCCGGGAAGGCCCATGGCCTGTGCCTGTATGGAACGGAAACCATGCATGTCCTGCGCGCGGAAAAGGGCTTCATCATCGTTGGTCAAGATACAGATGGTACGGTTACCCCGATGGATCTAAATATGGACTGGATCGTGTCCAAGAAGAAAGATGATTTCCTGGGCCGCCGATCCTTCTATCGCACCGATACGAAACGGGAAGGCCGCAAGCAATTGGTTGGCCTGTTGACAGAAAACCCGAATTTCGTGCTGCCAGAAGGGGCGCATGTGGTGGAAGACGTGAAACCCAAGCCCCCGATGAAGACATTGGGCCATGTCACATCCAGTTACTACAGCCCGAATGTAGGCCGTTCGATTGCCCTTGCCCTAGTGGCGGATGGCATCAAGCGCAAAGGCGATACGCTTTCTGTCCCATTGATGAATGGGCATGTGGAAAAGGTGACGCTGACCGATACAGTCTTCTTTGATAAGGAAGGGGTACGCTCCAATGGCTAAGGCATCCAGTTTGTATCCGGGCGTTACCATTGAAACGCCGCTGTCGGGCAAAGACCCAATTCAGGCCCAGGGTGTGACCATCACGGAACTGCCGTTTCTGGGGAAGGTCACTTTGCGGGGTAATGCAGCCGACCCAGCCTTCGCGGCGGGGGTTAAATCTGTCCTGGGGGCAGATCTGCCGACACAGCCTCTATCCTCCCTGCGCGTCGGCGCCTTTCGAGTATTCTGGAAAGCATTCGACGAATGGCTGATCTGGACCAACGAGGATGCGCAAATTCAATTGATCACCGATTTGAACGCCGCGCTTTCGGGTATTCGCAAATCTGTTGTTGATGTCAGTGATTACTACACAATACTGCGCGTTGATGGCACACGCAGCCGCGATCTTCTGGCGAAAGGCTGTGTCGTTGATTTACATCCCCGCGCCTTTAAGCCGGGACAAGCAACAGGTACCGGGTTCCATCATGCAACGATCTTCATCACCCTTACCGATGCCGATACATTCGACATCATGATCCGGTGGAGTTTTGCTGATTATCTGTGGGCCTATCTTGCCGATGGGGCACGGGAATGGGCACCCGCCTGATAGCGGATACCTGCATACAATTACGTGGCACCAACTCCCTTTTGGGTGTTAAATACTTTCAAAGTTTAACAACGCCCATAAAAGTAAGGGACCGTTTCATGTTGCGGGATTTTGAACGTATCGCCGGGAAAGTCGCGAATGCTCCGCGCCCGCCCCTTCCCGGCGGCGTTGTAGAGGAAACACCGATAGAAGATTCCCCGGACATGCTGACGCCTGAAAAGGATGGTACCTACCTGCCAGCTGGCGTGATTCTTGAATACAGGGATGATCACGACCAGTGGAGTGTGCGCCGCGTCACCCTGCTGTCGGCAAAGACAGAGGGTGACGATCCCAGCTTCACTGCCTTTTGCCATACGCGCCAGGATATCAGGCGGTTCCGCCTGACACGTCCCATGCGGGTGATTGATCCACATGGCGGTGCACTTCCTTATGATTCACCCTATACATTTCTGGAACGGTTTCGCTGCGAAGGAACAGGCGACAGCGTCAGCGATCAAACCCGCAGCCTGCTGTGCGCGGCGCGGGATGAATTATCGGTGCTTATGTTCTTCTCTCGCTGTGATGGATATCTGCATCCGGCCGAACGAACGGTTGTGTTGTCCTTTATTCAACAGAATTATGGAAAAACCGAATGCCCGGCTGATACGGTTTGGGAAATCGTCCGGCGCCTGTATCCAGACTCCCGGACAATGCTGAACTGCGCCCATGATATCATGGATACCAAGGGTGAAGAGGCCCTGGAAGCCCTGCAACAGTCAATCCGCACATTGATAGAGGCGGATGGCATCATCCATAGCGATGAAGCCTTGCACGCGATCGAACTGTCCTTCTTGAGATAGCAACCGCCTCCGCCCTGCCGCCACCAGCGTCTGATCGGCCCCTGCTTTCTTTGCAAAGCGGGCATGACGCATTTTGATCCCGTAATAGACCACACAGTTCGTGACACCTTCTTTTTTGTTGACAGAACGACATAAAGATATTGTTATGTGTGCATCATGTTATGAGGCTTAGCAAATGGACAGACTTCTTCAGGCAATGCGCGCCGTGGCAGAACCAACCCGAATTCGGATCCTGAACCTGTGCGCCCATTCAGAACTGACGGTCAGCGATCTTGTCGGCTTGCTGGGTCAAAGCCAGCCACGCCTGTCCCGTCATTTGAAATTGCTGGTCGAAGGCCATGTGCTGGAACGCCATCAGGAAGGATCCTGGGCGCGTTACCGCCTGGCATCCGATCGCCGCGCAGATGATAACGCTGCCAGCTTTGCGTCTGCCGTCCTGGACCTGCTGCCACAGGAAGACCCTGTTCTGGCGCGCGACATGGATCGGTTGGACCGGTTGCGCCGCAAATGGGATGCGGAGGCTGCGGATTACTTTAAACGCAATGCCGCCGAATGGGATCATATCCGCACGCTGCATGTCGATGAAGAAGCCGTATCCAATGCTTTATCTGATGTAACGCGAAATTGGTCCCTGGGCCGATTGCTGGATATCGGAACCGGCACCGGAAAATTGCTGGAACTATTGGGGCCGCGCGCCAATTCCGCCGTTGGTATTGATCTGTCTGCGGAAATGCTGCGTGTTGCGCGCGCCGCCATTGAACGCGAGGGGCTGACGGACTGTCAGGTGCGTCAGGCCGATATGTATCAAATCCCCAGCGCTGATCAGGATTTCGACACGGCCGTTTTGCATATGGTGTTGCATTACGCCGATGATCCCGCCCAGGCCTTGGCCGAAGCCTCCCGCGTATTATCTGACACGGGCCGCATTCTGATTGTCGATTTTGAACAGCATAATCTGGCAGAGTTGCGGGCAGAACATGCGCACCGCTGGCCGGGATTCACCCAGGAACAGATTCAAAATTGGCTTCAGGAAGCCGGGTTCGGCGACATTGCTGTGACGCGATTGGAAGGCGGTGCCCTGACCGTTTGTGTTTGGACCGCGCAGAAGATCGCGCATTCCCAGGCGGAGGAAGCAGCATGAGCCATGCAATCCGAATCGGTTTTGAAGTGTTTCCGCCCAAATCTGGCAGCTCTGAGACATTTGAAAACAGTGTCGCAACATTGGCCACCATCGGCGACTATGTTTCGGTAACCTACGGGGCGTCTGGGTCTGGTAGAGAACGCAGCGAAACTGCCATCAATGCCCTGGTTGCAAAGGGCCAAGCCAATAAAATCGCCGCCCATTTGACCGCATCCAGTCAATCCAGGGATCAAATCGACAGACTGGCCCGCGACTGGAAGGCAAAAGGCATTCACCGGATCGTAGCCCTAAGGGGCGATGCCCCCGCCGTTACGGGGGATGAATATCCCTGCGCCGCCGCGCTGACCGAGGGATTGAGCAAGATTGGCGGCTTCGACATCGCTGTTGCCTGCTATCCCGAAGGCCATCCAAAATCCGCTTCAAAGGCGGCAGAGATGGACCACCTGAAGCGTAAATTCGATGCCGGGGCCAGTGAGGCAATCACCCAATTCTTCTTTAACATCGAAGACTATCTGCGCTTTCGGGATGACTGCCGCGCGGCGGGCATTCATCAACCCATCATCCCCGGCCTTTTACCCATTGCCAGCCTGGAAGGATTGCATCGTTTCGCCGCCGGGTGTGGCGCGAAAGTGCCTGGATGGCTGGATGCCCGTTTCGCCGGGTTGGAAGACGATCCTGAAACCGTGCGCACGCTATCGGTTGCCACAACCGTTTCCCTGTCTGATCGTTTGATCGCAGAAGGGGTCGACCATATTCACCTATATACATTAAATCGCGTGCGGGATGCGTTGACCATCGCCCGGGCGCTTGGCATCACAGGCACAGAAAGCGCCGTGATTACTCAAAAAGAGGAGGCTGCGTAAACCAATGCGGACAATTACAGAAGCCCTGACCCATCATGTTCTGTTGACCGATGGATCTATCACCAGAGAGCTTAAGCTGCCGGAACTGGATCTGGACGCAGAGCGGGATTTCTTCGGGGCGGCCGAATGCCCGGAAGTGCTGAACCTGACGCGCTACAGCAAGGTTGTTGATGTGCATAAGGCCTTCTTGAAGGCCGGTGCAGATATCGTGCGGACCAACAGCCTGCGCGCAAACCCTCTTACCCTGCGTGCCTATGGTCTGGAAGATGAAGCCTTCATGATCAATTTCAAGGCTGCCGAAGCAGCCGCAGAAGCGGTCGACAGTGTGCCCGGTGAAGGCCGTCGCCGTTTTGTCATGGGTGTTGTGCGCGACGATGGCTGGGATATCCCTCCCGGTGACGTGGAAGCCGCCGCCAGCATTCAGGTTGAAGGGCTGATTGCCGGAGGAGCCGATGGCATTCTGTTGGACGTGTTACCCGGGGTTGGACGCATACAAGCCATGCTGGAAGGGGCTAACAAGGCTAGGGAAAAGCTGAACAGCCGCGTTGCGATCCTGCTGCAACGCATTGAAGGCGGCCCACGCTTTGGTCCGCGCACCGTCGAGAGCGCCGATGGCATTGTCCAATTCCGCCCCGGCGATGCCCGCCGCGCGGCCTGGCTGGACAGCGCCTTGCGCGATGGCACGGTCAATCTGATTGGCGGCGGGTCATTGCCGCAGCATACCGCTGCCCTGGACACATTGTTGCGGGATCGTGCGGAGGATGGCTTCCGTCCGGTACTGGGTTGGGTCCGTGACGAACGTGTGGTCGATGATCTGGAACCTGTATCCAGTTGGACCCGTTTCCCTGACCCTGTCGAGGCACCGGAATCGGTGTCCGAAACAGCCTGACCGACCGCGTGAACGGGTCTTTAGACAGGACTTTGTTCACCGAAAACCAAGAACGGCGCGATTCCGACGTTAATAGACGCGGGCGCGCTGTTCCCTTGCGCTCGCTCGGTTAACTTTCGTCCATCTGACGACGGACAATAATCCTGTCGTGCTGACCCGATGTCGCGCCTGACATTGTGGAGACGACATCGTATCAAGGAATTTGCTCAATGACCCGGACTGTTCTCGAATCCAAGACCAAAACCCACATTATCGGGTTTGACCGCCCCTTCACCGTAATCGGGGAACGTATCAATCCAACCGGCCGCAAAAAACTGGCAGCGGAAATGAAGGAATACAATTTCGAGACGGTCACGGCAGACGCGCTGGCACAGGCTGCCGCGGGAGCCCATATGCTGGACGTCAACGCAGGCATTCCACTGGCCAACGAGCCCGACATTCTGGCAAAAACCATCAAGCTGGTGCAAAGCCTGGTTGATATTCCCCTGTGCATCGACAGTTCTATTGTAGAAGCCCTGGAACAAGGCCTGGCAGCCTATGAAGGCCGCCCGTTGCTGAACTCTGTGACCGGGGAAGAAGAGCGCCTGGAAGTTGTGCTGCCGCTGGTAAAGAAATATGGCTGTGCCGTGGTTGGTATTTCCAACGACGAAACCGGTATTTCCGAAGATCCTGACGTTCGTTTCCAGGTTGCCAAAAAGATCGTCGAGCATGCCGCGGATTATGGTATTCCCGCCCATGACGTTGTGATCGATCCCCTGGTGATGCCAATCGGTGCCCTGGGCAATGCCGGTGTGGGCGCCTTGAACCTGATCCGTCGCCTGCATGATGAATTGAAGGTCAACACGACCTGTGGCGCATCAAACATGAGTTTTGGTTTGCCAAACCGGCATTCGCTGAACGGGGCCTTCCTGTCCATGGCGGTCGGGGCCGGCATGACCAGCGCCATCATGAACCCGCTGCACGAGCCGGAAATGCACGCAATTTGGGGCGCAGATGTGATCGCCGGTCACGACAAGGATTGCGCCGCCTGGATCAAGCGCTTCCGCGAGGCCGCCCCAGAAGGTGAAGCACAAGGAGCCCGTGGGGGTCGCAGCACGCGCCGCCGCCGTTCTGCCTGACGCCAACCCTTCGTTCCGCTGTTGTAAACAAAAAAGAGTGCCTTATGGCTGACGCCGACCCGACCAAGACTGATACACAATCCACTGCCCCCGAAGGGAAAACCGCCCATGTGGTTTTCACCCCTTCGGGCCGCAGTGGTGATTTTGCGATTGGAACGCCCATCCTTCAGGCGGCCCGACATCTGGGCGTCGATCTGGATTCTGTCTGTGGCGGTCGTGGCATTTGCGGGCGATGCCAAATCACCCCTTCGGTCGGGGATTTTTCCAAGTTTCAGATCAAAAGCAAGGCGGAAAACATCTCCCCCATGAATGCGGTGGAGGAACGCTATCGAAGCAAACGCAGCATGAAGGCGGATCGCAGGCTGGGCTGTTCCAGCACGATCCAGGGTGACCTGGTCATCGATATTCCCGCTGACAGCCAGGTCCATAAACAAGTCGTGCGCAAACGCGCTGAGGTCCGGAGTATTGAAATCAATCCGGTCGTGCGTCTGCATTATGTCGAGGTTGAAGAACCCGACATGCACCATCCGTCTGGAGATCTAGAGCGGCTGGAACAGGCCCTGTATGAACAATGGGGACTGACCGTCGATCACGCCGATCTGTCCGTCATACAGATTTTGCAGAAGGCATTGCGCAAGGGCGAGTGGAAGATCACCGCCGCCGTCCGGAATGAACATGAATTGATTTATGTCTGGCCGGGTTTCCACGACAAGATCTTTGGCTGTGCGATTGATGTCGGATCCACCACGATGTCGGTGCATTTGACCAATCTGCAAACCGGTGATGTCGTTACCTCTGTTGGCGCAATGAACCCGCAGATCCGCTTTGGCGAAGACCTGATGAGCCGGGTCAGCTATGTCATGATGAATCCGGGCGGAGAGGTCGAAATGACCAAGGCCGTGCGCGAAAGCCTGGGATATCTGATCGGTCAGGCTGCGGTTGAGGCAAAAGTACATCCCACTGAAATTCTGGAACTTGTCATGGTTGGAAACCCAATCATGCACCATCTGTTGCTGGGTATTGATCCGACCGAGTTGGGCTGGGCGCCTTTCGCCCTGGCGACCAATCAATCGTTAGAAGTCCTGGCCAGCGAATTGGACTTGAAGGGTAAGACCAATCCAGGCGCGCGGGTCTATTTCCTGCCCTGTGTTGCTGGCCATGTCGGAGCCGATGCCGCCGGTGTCGCCCTGGCAGAAGGCCCGCAATTGCGCGAAGAGGTCACTTTGGTCGTTGATGTTGGGACCAATGCGGAAATCATTCTGGGCAATAAGGACCGGTTGCTGGCCTGTTCCAGCCCGACAGGCCCGGCCCTGGAAGGCGCACAGATTTCCTCTGGCCAGCGCGCGGCACCAGGCGCAATCGAACGGGTGCGCATTGACCCGGAAACGCTAGAGCCGCGCTTTAAGGTGATCGGCTCAGATCTGTGGTCCAATGAGGCAGGCTTTGCCGAAGCGTCGAAAAAGATCGGTGTCACAGGCATCTGTGGATCAGGCATTATAGAAGTCCTGGCGGAAATGTTCCTGGCCGGGCTGATCACCGAAGACGGCATTATTGATGGCGGCACCGCGTCGCGCACAGACCGTATTCTGGGGGAAGGCCGCACTTTCTCCTATATCCTGCATCGCGGGGAGCCGGAAATCCGTGTGACCCAGGCCGATGTGCGCGCCATTCAATTGGCAAAAGGGGCGCTGTATGCCGGCGCGCAATTGCTGATCGACAAATTGGGCAAGCCCGTGGAACGCATCGTGCTGGCCGGTGCCTTTGGCAGCCATATCGATGCAAAATACGCCATGGTTCTGGGTCTTATACCGGACTGTCCGCTGGATATGGTCGCCTCTGTCGGGAATGCGGCTGGAACCGGGGCGCGTATTGCCCTGTTGAACCGCCATTCCCGTGAGGAGATCAAACAGATCGTGTCGGGAATTGAGAAAATCGAAACCGCTGTCGAACCGCGCTTTCAGGAGCATTTCGTCGGTGCGATGGCCTTCCCGCATAAGACAGCGCCCTTTCCGAATCTGGAAAAGGTCATCACGCTGCCACCAAAGAAATCTGCCCACTCGTCCAATGACGACGGCGAAACAGGTGGCCGTCGCCGGAGACGCCGTTGCTAGCGGCATACAGATACACTAAACGCAGGAAAGAGCGCGCCATGTCGGAGACCATCACCATGACTGAGGTTGATCAGATCGTAAACTTCATGAGCACCTGCACGCTGGAGGTAACGCCAGGAGGGGCCGCGAAGATTGATGATTTCCGCGCCGTCCTGCGCCCGGATCAGATCGTCTATGTGACCTTCCTGCCAGGATCAAACTTCCGCGATACTGTGGTCACGGTCAAAAAGCTGAAAGATCAGGGCATGCGGCCGGTTCCCCATTTCGCCGCCCGCTCCATCCCCACGAAAGCATTCTTTGAAGAAAACCTGAAGATGCTGACGGAAGAAACCGGTGTCGAAGAAGCCCTGCTGATCGGCGGCGGCGTCGACAACCCTGTCGGGGAATTCAGCGAATCCATGGAAATCCTGCGACTGGGCCTGTTTGAGAAATATGGCATCAAACATCTGGGTATTGCCGGTCATCCGGAAGGCAGCCCAGACATTAAGCCCGCCGAAGTCATCCGCGCCCTGCTGGACAAGAACGCCTATGCCGCCCAAAGCCCGATTGATTTCTATATCGCGACACAATTCTGTTTTGAGGCAGAACCGCTGATTCAATGGGACCGGCAGATCCGCGCAGAGGGCAACACATTGCCGATCCATATCGGCATTCCAGGATTGGCGACGATCAAGACCCTGATGAAACATGCCCAAGCCTGCGGCATCGGCAATTCCATGCGCTTCATCGCCAAACAAGCCCGAAATGTCGCCAAACTGATGAGCGTCAGCGAACCTGATAAGCTTGTGCGCGACCTGGCACACTATAAGGCGACCGATCCTAGTTGCGGCATTATCCAGGCCCACCTTTACCCTCTGGGCGGTCTGAAGAAATCCTCTGCCTGGCTGCATGCCATTCAGGACGGCAAGATCGAATTGTCCAAAAAGGGTGGCTTTAAGACCGACTATGTCGTGGAATAGAAGACCGTCGCCTTCGACATTCTGATCACGCAAAAGAGTTAATCCGGTCGTAATGGAAGACACGATCCTCGCTCAATGGAGCATAGTTCAAGCGCGCGCTATTGCAGCATTGGGGACGCCCGACTTTGGGCCGCGCCTGACTCAAGCCATCCGTGCTCTGGTTCCCTTCGACAATGTCATGCTGTTTGTCTATCGCGGGGAAGAACGCCCCCTCGCCGCTTTCACCGATGTCGCCTCATCCGATGAAGCCCGGATCATCATGGAAGGGTACATCACCGGCCCCTACCTGCTGGACCCCTATTTTACGGAAGTTCTGAATGGTCGGCTTACCGGTTTAGCGCGCCTGTCAGACATCGCGCCAGACCGGTTCTTTGAAACCGAGTACTTCAAGCGACACTATATCCGCACTGGAATCGTCGATGAGATCGGGTTTTTCATGGGGCTGCCCGATGGCGTCACAGCGGTGCTGAGCTTGACCAAGCGCGGCGCAGTCTCCCGTTTCACATCCGATGAGATTGCCCTTTTAAGCGATCTTGGCCCCGCCATTCGCACATTGGGCGCCCATAACTGGATGCCGCTATACAAGGAATTTGAGTCCCGTCGGGTAGGTGAGACCAGGCCCGGTATCGATCCCGTTCACCCCATCGAAATGGCGATGAATACGGTGGGCCAGGATGTGTTGAGCCGCCGAGAGTCGGAGGTCGTTGCCTTCATCCTGCGCGGACATTCCACAGAATCCATCGCCCTGCATCTGGGCATCAGCCCCGGCACCGTGAAAATCCACCGCAAGAAAGCCTACAGCAAACTGGCGATCTCGTCCCAGGCGGAACTGTTTTCTCTGCTGCTGGACAGGCTGAGAAATATCGTCGAGAAATTGCAAAGCACCACCCTTGAACCAGGCTCGACGTAACCGACTCTTCCATCCTATTTAATCGGATTGAACTAGCCGCTTGAAAAGGCTCTTCTATCCCTAACCGGTAGCATATTTCCCTAGGATAGGGACGCCTAAACCCCGGCGAGTTCTTCCCATAACATTTGTGTGAGTTGTCCTTGTCCGGCCTACAGCTTCGCGAGGTTCAGACTAAGGGTGCTTATATCCAAAACGCTTCGATCTGATACAAGCCTGCATCCGTGATGTGCTGATGTATATATACAAATTTGACCTTAGTTTAAGCCCCTAATGTGTCAGCAAATATCCTATCCATTTGCACTATGATTACCTGTTTGAGAATTTTCACCACCAATATAAAAAATAGTATATTATATAAAAATCAATTATAACGAGTCTTTATATATAGGAGGTAGAGCTATGTCTAGGATTGCAATGAAAATGCCCTTTGCGACGATAATTTTTGCGTTTGCGATGGCTGGATGTGTTACGCCAGACGACTATGTCACGCGAGCAGAATTCGACGAATATAAGGCGAAGACACAAAACGCATTTGATCGCGCATACCGCGTTGATCAAATAGTAAAGATTCATGAAAAAACAGTAGCATGTTCGATAATTCAGTCGAAAATCAAACAAAAATACCCAGAAATTTATCGCATATTCAACAACTATGTCGCGAATCTCGACAGCGAAGGGTGGTCTAGTACCCATTGCCAAGAGAATTAGATAATCTGCATGCTATTTTTATGTAGGCCCTAAAGACCGTGATACTGCTTAAACCAAGCGACGAATTTCGGCAGCCCCACATCAATCGGCGTGGTCGGCGCATAACCGAAATCATTGGCGATGGCGTCTATATCGGCATAGGTCTTTTGCACATCACCGGGCTGCATCGGCTGAAAATCGATATCCGCCTTCACACCAAGCGCTGATTCCAGAACCGAAATCATCCGCATCAAGGGTTCTGAGCGATTGTTGCCGATATTGTAGACCCGGTGCGCGGCCAATTGATTGCCCCGCACGGGCGGTCCGTCCAACACCGCCATAACGCCCGCCACGATATCATCCACATAGGTGAAATCGCGCATCATATCGCCATTGTTGAAAACTGGGATCTTCTCCCCCCGCAGCATCTTCTCCACAAAGATCCAGGCGGCCATATCGGGGCGACCCCAGGGACCATAGACCGTGAAGAAGCGCAGACCTGTCATTGGGATATCATACAGGTGGCTGTAAGAATGGCTCATCAACTCATCGGAGCGCTTGGTCGCGGCATACAGGGAAACCGGCGTATCCGTGCGGTCATCGACGGAAAACGGCACCTTGGTATTGCCGCCATAGACAGAAGAGGAGGACGCATAGACCATATGCCGGAAGCCGTCGATGTTGCGCGCCAATTCCATCACATTCAAATGGCCCAGCAGATTTGATCGAACATAGGCATAGGGATTTTTCAGGGAGTACCGAACCCCCGCCTGAGCCGCCAGATTGACGATACGGTCAATCTTCAATGCCGGGTCATTCAATGCCAGAACAGCATCCGTATCAGCGATGTCCAGCTTCTGGAACGTAAATCCCGGCTTGTCCGCCAAGGTTGCCAGCCGGGCCTGTTTGAGCGCCGGATCGTAATAATCATTCAGATCATCGACACCAATGACCATCTCTCCCCGCGCCAATAACTGTTGGGACAGGGTCATTCCGATGAAGCCAGCGGCACCCGTTACTAGCACGGTCATTGTGTCGTTCTTCCAAAAGAAAAGGGGTTTCAACTGTGGGCGTCGTATACCGGGTTACGCGCTTCGATGCACCCTGAAATTTAGATCAGGTATCAGACCCGACGCGACTGGCAACAGGACCGGACTGATTGACGTATTTTGCGCCTTCCTTGCGATCATAGGGATTAAGGGCTGGCGAGGTCAGAGGTTCAAAGCTGACGGCACAGACCCGCATGCCAGGTCTCAGCGCCAGCGCCACATTGCCCGCATTAAAAAATTCCAGCGTGATAACGCCATTCCACCCTGGCTCAAGCGTGTGGGCCGTGGCATGGACCATCAACCCGATGCGCGCCAGACTGGACCGACCATCCAGCCAGCCGACCAGATCATCTGGAATTTTGACCCGCTCCCGCGTGGCCCCCAGCGCGAAGGCCTTGGGCTGCAGGATAAAGGCATCGCCCTGTGGAACGGCATATTCGGTCATCGGGTCCTTGTCCCCTAACCCCTTGCCGCCCAATCCTTTATCGACATCGATGACAGAGATCTGTTCATGCTTGAAATACAGGAAACGATCATCCAGCGTCAGGTCAATGGAAACCGGGCCGAACCGAACATTCTCAGACGGCTCTATCTCAATCGACTTATCAGCAATTCGTTGCAGGATATCCCGGTCGGATAACTTCATGATGCGTCCTCAATCCCCGTGTTTCATGCTTATTCTGTCCTTCATGCGCCGCGATTCGACAACAGCCCGCAAGGGAAAGCAAGACAGTTGAAAATTTAGGTCAGTAATGCTAACCTAAATCCAATCAAGAATAAAATAACTCACAGGACAGCAGTCTTGTGATGCATTCAGACCGGCCCCATACTCATCATAAAGAATGAGCATCCGGGCTCTTTATGGGAGAGGCTCACCATGGCCGAATTGGCAGATGTACAACTGGACGATAAATACACGCTGGAACAGGGTCGGGTCTTCCTGACCGGGACGCAGGCGCTGGTTCGCCTGCCGCTGATGCAGCGTTTACGAGACCAGGCTGCCGGACTTAACACGGGCTGTTTCATCTCCGGCTATCGCGGATCGCCTCTTGGCGGCTTTGACCAACAGCTATGGCGGGCCCGGAAATTCCTGGAAAAGAGCAACATTCATTTCAAAGCGGGCGTGAACGAAGACCTGGCCGCAACCGCTGTCTGGGGCACGCAGCAGGTTGGCCTGTATCCCGGCGCGGAAGTCGATGGCGTGTTTTCCATCTGGTATGGCAAGGGGCCCGGCGTCGACCGATCAGGCGATGTTTTCCGCCATGCAAATCTGGCTGGGACCGCTGCCCATGGCGGCGTATTGGCCCTGGCGGGGGATGACCATACCTGCAAATCGTCAACCACCGCCCACCAGACTGAATATGCCTTCATGGACGCCATGATCCCCGTTCTGCACCCCGCCAATGTGCAAGAATTTCTGGATATGGGCCTGCATGGCTGGGCGATGTCGCGCTATGCCGGGGTCTGGGTCGCCTTCAAAACACTGGCTGATACGGTTGATACATCGGCATCCGTCTATGTCGACCCGCATCGCGTCCAGTGCAAAATCCCTGAAGATTTTGATATGCCGGAAGGCGGCCTGAACATTCGTGCCTCCATCCATCAACCGCTGCAGGAAGAAGAACTGCTGCATAAATATCGCCTATATGCCGCGCTGGCCTATGTGCGGGCAAATGGGCTGAACTATCAGGTTTGGCCCAGCAAGAACCGCCGCTTGGGTATCGTCACGACAGGCAAGAGCTATTTGGACGTGATGCAGGCCCTGGAAGACCTGCATATCGATGAGGCATTCGCCGAGAAGCTGGGGATCGTAATTTATAAGGTGGGTATGCCCTGGCCGCTGGAGCGCGAAGGCATTCGCCATTTCGCCGAAGGACTGGAAGAAATTCTGGTTGTCGAAGAAAAGCGCGCCGTCATCGAAAACCAACTTAAAGAGCAACTTTATAACTGGCGCGAAGATGTGCGGCCCCGGGTGGTTGGTAAATTTAACGATCAGCGAGAATTGCAGCTTCCGTCATATGGGGAATTAACTCCTGCTGGAATCGCTCGCGTGCTGGTGGACCGCCTTAAGAAACTGCCCGGCGGCAATGCGACGGTAGATTCCAATGAGCATTTCAAAAATCGTTTGGGATTCTTAACCGCGAAAGAAAAATCCCTGTCGGAGACTAAGGGCGGTACCAAGCGCGTTCCTTATTTCTGCTCCGGTTGTCCCCATAATACCTCCACCAAGGTGCCAGAAGGCAGCCGTGCTTTAGCTGGGATTGGCTGTCACTACATGGCGCTGTGGATGGATCGCAATACCCAAAGCTTCACCCAGATGGGGGGCGAAGGCATGACCTGGATCGGTCAGGCCCCCTTCACCAGCGAAAAACACGTCTTCGTCAATCTTGGTGATGGGACCTATTTCCATTCCGGACTGCTGGCGATCCGCGCGGCGGTATCGTCTGGTGCCAATATCACTTACAAAATCCTGTTCAACGATGCCGTCGCCATGACCGGGGGCCAGCCCCATGATGGGCCCATCGATGTCCCAACCATGGCGCAACAGGTTGCCTCAGAAAAAATCGCGCGCCTGGCTGTTGTCTCTGACGAGCCGGAGAAATATGGCACCACGCCTGGCTACTTCCCGCCGGGCACAACAGTGCATCACCGCAGCGAATTGACCACCCTGCAAAAGGAATTCCGTGAAACCCCCGGATGCACAGTCATTATCTATGACCAGACCTGTGCCGCAGAAAAGCGCCGTCGCCGCAAGCGCGGCCTGTATCCTGATCCCGCCAAACGCGCCTTTATCAACGAGGCCGTATGCGAAGGCTGTGGCGATTGCTCCGTAAAATCCAACTGCCTGTCGGTGGTGCCGAAGGAAACCGAATTCGGCCGCAAACGAGAGATCGACCAGTCCAGTTGCAACAAAGACTATTCCTGTGTCGATGGCTTCTGCCCCTCCTTCGTGACCGTGCATGGTGGCAGCTTGCGAAAGGGCAAGGGGGCCGATGCTGGATCAGCCCAGGCAGCCGGTGTCGCCGATGTGTTTGAGGCCTTACCCGAACCCACCATCCGTCCCCTGACAGATAAACCCTGGGATATCCTCCTGACCGGCGTTGGCGGCACAGGGGTTGTGACCATTGGGGCCCTGCTGGGTATGGCCGCGCATTTAGAAGGCGCCGGCTGTTCCGTGTTGGATATGGCGGGCCTGGCGCAGAAGGGTGGCCCGGTCACCAGCCATATCCGACTGGCGAAATCCCCGGAAGACATCAAGGCCGTTCGCATTGCTGCGGGGGGTGCTGATTTGATCCTGGGCTGTGATATCGTTGTCGCCTCTGGCGCTGATGCGATGGCAAAGGCTGAACGCGGATCAACTGTGGCTGTCGTGAATACCCAAGCCTCCATTACCGGGGATTTCACCCGCAATCCCGACTGGCAATTCCCGGCCAGCGAGATGGAACAGATCATCCGCGATAATCTGGGCGCAGACGCGTCCCATTTCCTGCCAGGCACAAAGGTTGCTGAGGCCTTGATGGGCGACAGTATCGCAACCAATCCCTTCATGCTGGGCGTTGCCTTCCAGATGGGGTTAATCCCGGTCTCCCGTGCGGCACTGGAGAAAGCAATTGAACTGAATGGCGTGGCCGTGAAGGCCAATATGCGCGCCTTTCTATGGGGTCGCCGCATGGCCCACGATCCAAAAGCCGTGCTGAAAATGGTGGATAAGGCAGAGGCTTCCACCGCCGCGCCGAAACAGGATGACTCTATCGCCACCAGTCTGGAAGACATCGTTGCCAAGCGCATCGCCGCCTTGAAGGATTATCAGAATGACAGCCTGGCCCGGCGCTATAAGGACCTGGTTGATAAAGTCGTGACGGCAGAAGGTCGCGTTGGTCGGGCCGATGGCAGCCTGGCGATAGCGGTAGCGCGCTATTACTATAAACTGCTGGCGATCAAGGATGAATATGAGGTCGCCCGCCTGTTTACCAATGGCAAATTCATGAAATCCGTGCGGGAGCGGTTTGAAGGGGACTTTAAGCTGAAGTTCCACCTCGCCCCGCCGCTGTTTGCGGAACGGGACCCTAATACGGGCGAATTGAAAAAACGGGAATATGGCCCCTGGATGATGTCTGCCTTTGGCCTGTTGGCAAAGCTGAAAGGCTTGCGGGGGACCCCTTTGGATATCTTCGGCTATAGTGAAGAGCGTAAAATGGAACGCCGCCTGATCACCGACTATGAAACCATGATCGGTGACATCATCGCCGGAGTATCTGCGTCAAATTATGATACGGCGATTGAACTGGCGGAGATACCGGAACACATCCGCGGCTATGGTCATATCAAGGAACGCCACGTGAAATTGGCAAAAGACACGGAAGCCAAACTGATGGCGCAATTCCGTGATCCCAGCAGTGCCCAGGCGCCGCAAGCTGCCGAATGACGGTGATCGTTAGAAAGGCCGTTCTGCCAGACGATCTGCCTGCGCTGATACGGTTTATGGGTCATCTGCATGATTTGGAACACGCCATCGATCCGGCCCGTCAAACGGCTGCCGATGGCGCGGACCCTCATATGCGCTATCAGATCCTGGATGCGCAACAGAATGACGGGCTAGTGGCACTGGCAGAGACACAGGGCGGCCTGCCTGTTGGGATGATGGTTTGTTCCGTTGAGACCTTTCCGGGGGAGTACCTGTATCCATCAGAAAGCCGGGTCGGCTATATCAATGATTTGTGGATCGAGCCGGAACATCGCGGTGGAACCGTGCTGGATGATATGATCGCAATGGCCGAGGCGCATTTCAAAGCCCTGGGACTGAAGATCCTTATGTTGAGCTATCTGGTTGGAAATGATCGCGCCGGTGCAGCCTATGCAAAGCGGGGATTTCGACCCAATGAAGTTCAGATGAAGCGGGAAATTTCCTGACCGCTTGACGCTGCCCGGTCCTATCTATAGCAGACGTTGGTATCCAATCTTAAAACAGGAGCAGTCGATGTCCCGGATCGTCTATGTAAACGGCGAGTATCTCCCCGAAGAAGAAGCTAAAATCTCTGTCTTTGACCGTGGTTTTCTAATGGGTGATGGCGTTTACGAGGTTTCATCTGTGCTGGACGGGAAGTTGATCGACAATGCCGCCCATATCGCCCGACTGGAACGTTCCTTATCCGAACTTAAGATGGATTGGCCCTGTACCAAGGAAGAACTTCTGGAAATCCAGCGTGAAATCATCCGCCGCAATCAGGTGACGGAAGGGGCCGTCTATTGGCAGATCACGCGCGGCGCGGCAGATCGGGATTTCGTTTTTCCGAAGGGGGTAAAACCATCCCTGGTGATGTTCAGCCAGTCAAAGAAAATTGTAGATGTTCCCACCGCCAAGACGGGGATTTCGGTCATTACAGTGCCGGATATTCGCTGGCATCGCCGCGATATCAAAACCGTGCAATTGCTGGCCTCCAGCATGGCAAAGATGGCCGCCATCGACGCCGGTGCCAATGATGCCTGGCAGGTTGAAAATGGCTTTGTGACGGAAGGAAGTTCAAACAACGCCTTCATCGTTACCCAGGATGGAACCCTGATCACCCGCAATCTGTCCAATGACATTCTGCATGGCATTACCCGGCGCGTTATTCTGGACCTAGCGGAAAAGGAAAAGCTGACAGTTGAGATTCGCCCCTTCACACAGCAGGAAGCCTATGAGGCCACAGAGGCGTTCATCACATCTGCTTCCAGCTTTGTTATGCCAGTGGTAAAAATCGACGACCATAAGATTGGTACGGGCGTTCCGGGTCCAATCGCCCTTAAACTGCGCAAGATGTATATCGAGGCTGCGAAAGCAAGCGCCAGCTAGGCTAGGACGCTGGGCTGGGGGCCGGGGTGGGCGCTGGCGTAACCGGCGCGGTTCGGTTCTCCTCCCATGCCTTACGATAGGCCTTCGCGGCAGAGATCAAACGCGGATCCGGAGACGTCGCGCGCTTTCCATTATGGTCATGGCCTGTTGCACCGACCAACAGGGCGCGCTCTGAATAAATTGACGATATCGCCAGATAGGCCGAACTGAAACCCGATTTCGCAGCCCGGTCCAGGGACAGGATAAGTCGATCCCGATCCGGCCACCAATCCGGCAAGGTAACTGTCTTGCCCGCGCGGGCGGCATAGGCGATGCGCTGATCAACAGATTGTACCATTTCCAGATGAACCTGAATGATGGTTTCCATTGCGGGCCTGTAGCCTTCGGCCGCAGTATTCGACAACAGGCGATAACCCCGCTCCCGCACGCCCGGCTGTCCGTCAGGATCTTTCTCATACCCCAGGGAGGTCGTACCGAACCATAGGAAATAACCTACCGCATATCGTGTTTCCGGGCTGTCATCATGATGATTGGCGCGTTCGACTTCCAAGACACATTGATAGGCGCGCTGGCGCCATGCTTCCGGTGTCTCTCCAGCCAATTCAGGTGTAGACCATGCAAATTCCGGTGCGCCAGTATAACCCTGACGCAGTATATAGTTCCAAAACTGTTCGAAGTCGCCGTCATACAAGCGATTTAGGCGTTCGCCACATTGTGCGGGTTCAAACGGAGCCTCAAACACCGACTCCGAAACAGCCGGGCGCGCGTACAAGACCAACGCTCCCACCAGAAACATTCCGGCGAGGATTACAGGCGCACGGTCTGCGCAAAATTGAGACAACGAATATTTCATCCTTTAAAGATTGGTCGAATCGGGATGAAAATCAAGAATCTCAACAAGATAAGATAAACATAGGCAAAAACCGAATCCTGCCAGAGACCTAAACCATTGATATTATTTCGTTATATTGAGTAAGGTTTCCGAATATAGATTCAAATACTGTTAAACTTTTTATTCTTTTTACCTATATTTTACTTAAATCTCATCGGAAAATAACCAAATGGCCTTGTCCTGCACCTTCACCCGGCGCAGTGCTATCATTCCGCCATACCGCCTTTTTCGACCAATTCTTTCAGGCGTGCCTCGTCAAATTCCGCTTCCAGCGCATCTGCAACCTTACGCGCCTCCGCTTCCAGATCATCTGATACTTCAACCGGGTCAGCCTTGCGCCATTCTGCCAGATAATCGTCTGTGGACCGGGCACCGCCCCGCATGGCGGCACGATCAATCGCCTTTTCAAACCGTTCGGCCAGGACGATTTTCACCTGATCGCGACGGCCCTTTTTCGCGATCACCTGGGCAGGAATATCACGCCAATACACAACAATTAACTGGGCCATCTATACCATCCTTTATTGTTTAATCGGGGCATCATTTACGGATGCCATCATAAAATCCGCCAATTCTCCATAGCCGGTCCGGCGCATCTCAAACTTCAGGGACAGAGCCTGCGCCGCCTGGCGCGCCTTATCCTCCAGAATCGGATCCTCCGTCTGAGCCAGATACATCAGGCGTGTATAATTCGCAAACAACATGTCACGCATTTGTGGATACTTGCGCAGGCCCATCCCCTCCAGAATCAAAGTTTCAAAATGCCGCGCCAGATAGTCCGTCAGGTAAAACGTCCCCAATTCCGCATCTGCCATGGCATCGAAAGCATCGGCCCCGGCAAAGAAGGAATAACAATGAGGTCCAGGAATCCGGGTCGCCCCTTCCTGGCGGACAACATCGTCTAATTTTCCGCCCGTTCCACAATCCGCATAGGCAACAAAGATCGCCTGATAATCATTGTGATGTTCCCGAATTTTCGCCCTCAGGAGGTCGGGTATCTTCTGCGGTGTATTATGCAATTTGGCGGGAAGACATGTGACGGCGACATGCCGCCAATCGTTCAGGCGGATAATATCCAGAATCTCCCGCGCCAGAGCGCCGCAGGCAATGATCAGAATATTGGCCTTTTCCAGACCATATTCCGGCGCCGCATCGGGCGCCGGAATATTTTGATCCAGTGTTTGATTCATCCGGTCCATTCCTTGCCCATTCTGCCGCCAAAACGAATCAACAGTAACAGGCGTCCTAGGGGAGGCGGCTGATGAATCTACTGATTGTTCTTGCGAACCATCACTTCCTTTGCCGTCTCCACCGCCACGGCGGCATCCCGGCAATAGGAATCAGCGCCAATTTCCCGCGCGAATTCTTCATTCAAGGGCGCCCCGCCGACGAGGATTTTGTAATCGTCGCGAATGCCCTGTTCCTTCATCGTATCGATCACGACCTTCATATAGGGCATCGTCGTGGTCAACAGGGCGGACATGCCCAGAATGTCGGGCTTATGCTCTTCCAGGGCAGCGAGGTATTTTTCTACTGGATTGTTGATACCCAAATCGATCACTTCAAAGCCCGCACCTTCCATCATCATCGACACAAGGTTCTTGCCGATATCATGAATATCGCCCTTCACCGTGCCAATCACCATTTTACCCTGCGGAGGAGCGCCTGTTTCCGCCAATAAGGGGCGCAGGATATTCATCCCGGCCTTCATGGAATTGGCCGCCATCAGCACTTCTGGTACGAACAGGATACCATCGCGGAAATCAATCCCAACAATCCGCATCCCTTCGACCAAAGCCTCGGTCAGGATCTTATAAGGTGCCCATCCGCGTTCCAGCAGGATGTTTGTTGCGTCTGTGATTTCGTCCGCAAGACCATCATACAAATCGTCCCACATCTGCTCGACCAATTCCTGATCGTCCAGAGAACGAAGATCTAGATCCCCATCATCGGCCATTTTGATCTATCCCTTTTAAGGCAAATGGGGCGAATTTCGTCTCGCCCCATTACTGGTTTTCATTCGCCATACGCTAAATCCAGCCAGATTCCAGGCTCACACCCGCGCGACAAGATTTATCCTTGCGACGACAATACAAAAAATGGACCGACCTGCCAACGCCACTGAACAAGATCAGTTGCTGAAATAGCGCCAAAATCCGTGTATTTGCGACGTTCGAGCCGGGGAATTAATCAGGGGGTTAATCAGGGGCGTCAATCAAGGGCGCAGACGCAATTGGCGATAGGCATCCGCCAGACGGGATGCTTCTTCCAGAGACGTCTTATCCATACCATCTGTCACATCCGGTAACAGACCTGCCGCTTTAGTATCCCCGTTTTCGGTTGCCAAAGTCAGCCATGCCCAGGCTTCTATCCGGTCTTGAGGGGTATTTGCGACGCCGCCCATATACAACAGCCCAAGCGCGCGCATGGCCGGCGTTACACCCCGAAAGGCCGCCTGTTCGTACCAACGAATTGCGCCTGAAACGTCCTTTGCAACTCCCTGACCTTCCGCCAGGAGGAGGGCAAGATTAAACTGTGCCTCCCCCAGACCCTGCTCTGCCGCCTGCCGATAGAGCGCGGCGGCAGCGGATAAATCTTTTTGCCCGCCCAAGCCTTCCTGATAATACAGTGCGCGCTTAAACTGGGCGGGGCCATGTCCCGCCGCAGCCGCACGTTCGAACCAGACTGCGGCCTGATCATAATCGGGCGAACCGGTCACAGCACCACGCTCAAACAAAATGGCCAGGCGGAATTGTGCGCCCGTATCCCCGGCGTCCGCCTTTGCGCGATATCGATCCACAATAAAGGTCGGCGCGACATCTTGCTGCGCTGTTTCAGATTGCGCGAAAGCCTGCCCGGATTGGAAGCCAACCATCGCCAAGGGCATGATCAGGCACAGGCCCAGTAAGCCTGCGGATATCGCCATTCTTTCCCCAAAACCAACCGCCATACTAAATTGCCCCCGTTGCAAGACGATGACCCTATGCGGATTCCAAGAATACGTCGATACCGTATGAGACAAACAGTGTTGTCATTGTCCCACCTGTTTTCTTAATTCCCGGCGCATGATCTTGCCCGTCGTAGTCATGGGCAAACTGTCGACAAAAGCGACATGCCGTGGATATTCATGCGCCGCCAGACGGGTCTTCACAAAGGCCTGTATCTCTTCAATCAAAGAATCGCTTTGCACATACCCACTGCGCAATACGATAAATGCCTTAACGACCTCGGTGCGCAAAGGATCTGGTATCCCAACAGCGGCAGCCAGCGCAACGGCGGGATGGCGCATCAGGCAATCTTCTATTTCACCCGGACCGACACGATAACCTGACGTGGTGATCACATCATCATTGCGCCCGATATAGCGAAAATATCCCTGATCATCCAAACTGCCGGTATCCCCGGTCAGCAACCAATCTCCTGCAAATTTCTCCGTCGTTGCCTTGGGATTGTCCCAATAACGCAGAAACATAACAGGGTCCGGGCTTCGAACCGCGATATTACCAACCTCTCCCACCGGCACCGGATTGCCCGAATCATCAACAATTCCGACATCATGTCCCGGCACGGCACGCCCCATATAGCCAGGACGCACCGGCATACAGGCCCCGCAATTGCCGATCACCAGATTACATTCTGTCTGACCATAGAATTCGTTGATTGTCAGATCGAACGTCTCGCGGCCCCATTCCAGCAGTTCCGCCCCCAGCGTTTCACCCCCTGATCCAATGGAGCGTATTTTATAGCGGAATCGGTCTCGCGGCGTTTCAACCTGGCGCATCATCTTCAGGGCCGTCGGTGGCATAAAGGCATTGCGAATGCCAAACCGCGCCAGAATATGAAACGCTTCTTCCGGATCAAATTTACGCGCCCGATACGCCAATACGGGGATGCCGTGATGCAGACTGGGCAACAGCACATCGATCAGCCCCCCAATCCAGGCCCAATCCGCCGGAGTCCAGAAGCGATCGCCTTTCTGGGGAAAGAAATCATGGGGAAATTCAACGCCCGGCAGATGCCCCAGCAGGACACGGTGCGCATGCAAGGCCCCTTTGGGCTGACCGGTCGTACCAGAGGTAAAAATAATGATCGCCGGGTCATCCGCTGCCGTCTTGACCGGTGTGAACCGATCAGAGGCTCGGGCCAATGCATCATGAAAATCCACAGCCCCCTCCAAGGGGCCATCGACACAGAATACCACCCGCAATTCCGGCAACTGATCCCGGATTGCCAGAATTTTCGGCAAACCTGTTGCATCCGTGACCACAGCCCGCGCGCCACAACTGACCAGGCGATATTCCAACGCCTCTTCCCCGAATAAGATAAACAGTGGTACCGCTATAAGCGCGGCCTTATAGGCGGCAATGTGCGAAACAGCCGTTTCTGGAGCTTGTGGCAGCAAGATACCGACACGATCTTCCCGCTTCAGGCCATGAGCGATCAGGACATTCGCAAAGCGGTTGCTGAGCCGGGATAAGTCCCCGAACGTGTATTCCCGCACCTGATCATCATAATCACGGAACAGAATCGCTAAATCATTTGGATTCTGCCGATCGGATATATCGACCCCGATGTTATAATACTGCGGGATTTGCCAAGAGAACTTAGCCACGACATCTTCATACCGTGTCGCTGGGCTCAGCATAGAAGATCCACCCTGCGGGTCAATTTATACGATCGTTGCGAACGACCCAGCGACCATTCTGGCGGCCCGCAAAGTAATCTTCCAACTGGGGATGAGCGACTTCCTGCCCATCAGGCAGAGGAACTAGATTCTGTTGGGAGACATAGGCAATATAGGGCGACATATCCGCAGGATTCACCGCAAAGAGATGGTAGAATGGCTGATCTTTCCGCGGACGTGACTCTTCCGGGATGGACTCATACCACTCGTCTGAATTTGCAAATTGCGGGTCGACATCAAAAATAACACCCTGGAAACCGAATTTCCGGTGCTGAACCGCATCCCCGATCCGAAAGAGTGCAACCCCTTTATAAACAGAGCTTTCAGACTCATTCTGTGGTCCCGGCGGCGGTCCCATCCTATCTGAACCAGTCCTCATATCGTCGTCACTTTTTTGCATGTCATGGCATCCTTTGATGTCATATTACATTCGCACTAGGATAAATCAAATCAAGTGAATGGCCGATAGGGACAACAAATGGCGATAAATGTGTTGGGATTGCTGCATGTGCAGGCAGCCAATCATTTTCTGGCGAATCAACGCCTGATGCAGGCCTGTCTGCGCCTGGATGACTCCGAATATTTCGCCGCACGCCCCAGCTTTTTCGGGTCAATCCACGGGACCTTTGATCACATTGTCACAACCGACCAGCGCTATCTGTCACGGCTGGGGGGCACCCCCCTTCCCCCGACTGGGGATGATGGCGTAACCTATGGCACTAGGGACGCCCTGATTAAGGCACAACGCGAAACTGATGATGCGATGCGCGCCTATATCGGCGGGTTATCGGATGACGATCTGGAGCAGGAAATCCTGTTGCATGAGACACAGCGTTGGGGGCGGGTTGTGGAGCCGATCTGGGCGATCCTTCAGCATGTTCTGGCCCATGGCACGCATCACCGTGGGCAGATTCACGATATGTTGAGCCAGACATCCATCGCACCTCCGCAATTGGATGAATTTATCCTGCGAATGGATCGTGAAAGCCGAATGGCGGAAGTCGATGCACAGAACCTATCGGGGTGGATGATCGACGCCATCAACTGATGCCGTCGGGTCAAGCACCGGGGCCGCGCCTGCCAGGGCGACCCTTTTTTGCTCATGACGGATGTTTAGGTAATTGCCGGTCAGGATCACTACGCCCCCCAACAAGACAAACGGATCAAAAACCTCATTGTAAAACAACATGCCCACCACCGCGATGAGCGGTAAGCGGAAAAAATCCATCGGCGCCACCACGGTCGCGTCGGCCCACCGAAACGACTGAGCGATACAGTAATGCGCGCTAAACCCGCAAAGCCCCACGACAAATAGCCATATTGTTGTCGTCATGCTTGGGAGGACAAAATGACTAAGGGATCCGATCAATCCCATAGGGGCCTGGATAACCACCATCCAGAACAGAATGGTCAGCGGGGATTCCGTCGCACTGAGCTTCTTTGTCGTTAGCATGCTTGTGGCAAATGCCAATGCCCCAACCAGCATCGCGATATGGCCTGGACCGAACTCCGCCAAACCGGGTCGCAACACAATCATTACACCCACAAACCCAAGAAAAACGGCCAAAGCACGACCCTTGGTCATGTGTTCCTTTAAAGCAAGAGGTGCCAGAATTGCGACCCAGATCGGTGACGTGAACTCCAGAGCAAAGACCTCTGCCAGAGAAATCATGGTGATAGAATAAAACCAGGCAAACTGACCCGCGAAATGGAACAGATTCCGGACAACATGCAGTTTGAAGCGTTGTGTTTTGAAGCTACGCAATCCGCCGGGCAAGAAGCCACTGATCCCAACAACCAGCAAAAGTCCGATCATACTGCGGAAAAACATCAACTGGAACGTATCCAATTCCCGCGATATTTCGCGCCCCGCAATCGCCATGGCTGCAAACGAAGCCAAAGCCCCCATCATCCAGGCAGCGGCAAACAGAACATTGCCTTGTTCGGCTCGTGGCGCCGCTAGGCCAATATTGCGCCCTGCCGTGGCTGGCGGTTCGACGTTAGGCATGAGTACATGATCCTGGAAATGATGCGTCTTAAGGAGAGAGGTTTTCAGTGCGGTGGATAACAAGGATAAATCGGATGGGAAGACACTACAGTATTAAAACAAAAATATCTAAACAGTATTTCCACGCTTGTCTGCCTCATCAAGGGTATCGGATGATAGTGCACCAATCCGGCCATGATCCAGGGCGATGACAATAGCGCCGGGGAAGGATGAAACGCCCAGCTTCTTGGCGATATCCGCGTGCCGCTTTTCCAATGTCCGAACCGAGACGTTTAAAAGACCGGCCTGTTGGCGAACGGTTAAATGCGGGTGATCAATCTGCGCCTGTACGGTGGCCTCTTCTGCCGGAGACAGCAGGCCCCGCGCCCGTGGTGCCCGGAACAGGGAGTCCAGATCTGCCGCCAACAATTCATCCAGCCGCGCGGCGGCCGCCGAAAATACAACATGATACTGACGCAACAGTCGTTCCGCATTGCCGGTAACCGCCATCGTCAACAAGGAACGACGGCCGCCAAAACCCTGCAAAATGCAGATGCCGTCATACATATTGAAGTTATTCCAGATCTTTTCAGCGTCTTTGCTATCGGAACTGTTGCCCAGCTCTGCGCGGGCCTGACCAAATGTATAGCATATCCAGCCCGCCCGCATGGCGTTGGCAATGGCGCAAAAGCGGTCGGAGTCCAGACCATAATACATGGAAAAGAATCCAGGCGGCACACGTTCCCACGTATAGACCGTATCTGGATCCCAGGTTTGCCAGAACATATGGGTCGCCCCCGCCCGACGCAGAACAAGTTCTACGTCAGACGGGTCGACTGTCTTTTCCAACTCTCTTAAGAGTTGTTCCGAACGTATCATGCGACGCGTTGCCTCATTCTTTCTTCCACGCGCTCTGATGCCAATGCGCGGCGACGTTCTGACAAATGTTTGGCGAAAATCTCATGTTCGATCTTCTCCAATGTCAATCGTTCGCATGGTGTCCAATAAGGACGCAGGTCGATGAGGATATGACGATATTCCCGTCCCTCATAAACAACCGGCGGCTCATTGGTGATTACGCCATTCACAGTGCGCTTCCAGAACTTCATGATCCGTGGGTCTCGCACCAAACCTCTAATGGTCGTAATTCCTTTAAACACCGAATACTGCACCGCGGCCTGAGCGATTGAGTTCAGGATGGCCAGGGCACCTCTTTCACTGGGCAGCACAGAAAGCTTTTCCCAGGTTGCCTCAGTTCCTTCACCCCCATTCAGGATGCGTATACGCATACTACCGACGGGTGCGCCATTTCGACAAGCCAATAAATGCGTTGCCGCCGAAAAGTCATTCCCATCGAACTGTTCCGAATATGGTTCCGGTTCGTCGCCACTCATAAAGCACGCTGATCGAATTCGTTGACAGGCGATCAGGTCCTCAATCGTTGAGGCAACCTTGATTGTAATAGAATCATCGGAACTATTTATACGGTTACTCATAATAATGCCCTCCTGTAGAGTTCTGGTCATTCGGCCATTCCGAAAAACCAGGATAGACCAAGAGTTGTATATCGAGACGGGACGGTTTTGCAGTAAAAAGGCGAATTTTTTGCTTGAAACCATTAATAGTTATATTTTTTTACATAAACCAGATTGCATCAGGATTGCCTGATGCCGTCATTGCCCTACCGGCTCAACTCCGCTAAAACCCTCTCGCCGCCCCGGCTGGCGGTATTTCGTTGCATCATTTGCTTAAGGAGCAGGACCGCCATGGCCTCGTACCAATATGTTTTCGGCATGCACAATCTGGGCAAGGCCTATCCGGGTGGCAAAGAAGTGCTGCGCGAAATCACGCTACAGTTTCTGCCAGGCGCGAAGATCGGGGTACTGGGCTATAACGGGGCTGGGAAATCCACGCTGCTGAAGATCATGGCCGGCGTTGATACGGAATATACCGGCGAAGCCTGGTGCGCCGATGGGGTCAAGATCGGTTACTTGGCACAGGAACCGCATCTGGACGAGAACAAGACCGTCGCAGAAAACGCCATGGAAGGCCTGGCTGAGCTAAAGGCTGTGGTGGATCGCTTTAACGAAGTCTCCATGAAATTGGGCGAAGTCACCGACGATGATGAGATGATGACGCTGATCGGTGAACAGTCAGAATTACAGGAAAAGATCGACGCCGCTGATGCCTGGGACCTGGATGCGCGGGTTGAGGTCGCGATGGACGCGCTGCGCTGCCCGCCGGGCGATTGGGGGGTCAAGAATCTGTCCGGGGGGGAACGCCGCCGCGTTGCGCTTTGTCGCCTGTTGCTCAGCGGGCCTGATATGCTGCTGCTGGACGAACCGACCAACCACCTGGATGCGGAAAGCGTTGCCTGGCTGCAGCGCTTCCTGGCGGACTATGCAGGCACCGTGGTGATGGTCACCCACGATCGCTACTTCCTGGACAATGTCACCGGCTGGATCCTGGAATTGGATCGCGGTCGCGGCATTCCTTATGAAGGCAACTATTCCTCCTGGCTGGAACAGAAGCAAAAGCGTCTGCAACAGGAAGGCCGGGAACAGGAAGCCCGCCTGCGCAACATCGCGCAAGAGCGGGAATGGGTCAGCGCCTCTGCCCGGGGTCGCCAGACGAAATCCAAGGCGCGTATCTCCGCCTATGACGATTTGGTGCGCGAAGCGGAAGAGGCCGAAAAGGCCAATACCACGGCCCAGATCATCATCCCGCCGGGCCCACGCCTGGGCGGTGTCGTGATTGAAGCGGAAGGTCTGTGCAAATCCTATGACGGCAAGGTCCTGATGGATGGCCTCAGCTTCAAACTGCCACCGGGCGGGATCGTCGGGATCGTCGGGCCAAACGGGGCGGGTAAAACCACCCTGTTCCGCATGATCACCGGCCAGGAAAAACCCGATGCGGGTTCTATCCGTTTGGGGGAGACCGTGAAACTGGGCTATGTCGATCAGAACCGCGACGTGCTGCACGACAATAAGAATGTCTGGGAAGAAATCTCCGACGGCATGGATATGATCGAACTGGGTAAGCGCAAGGTCGCCTCCCGTGGTTATGTCGGGTCGTTCAACTTCAAAGGCGCCGATCAGCAGAAGAAGGTTGGTCAATTGTCGGGTGGGGAGCGCAACCGCGTCCATCTGGCCCGCATGTTAAAGACCGGCGCGAATGTCCTGCTGCTCGATGAGCCGACGAACGATCTGGACGTTGATACTCTGCGCGCATTGGAAGACGCCCTGATGACCTTCCCCGGCTGTGCCGTGGTCATCAGCCACGATCGCTGGTTCCTGGATCGCCTGTGCACCCATATCCTGGCCTATGAAGGCGACAGCGAAATCGTGTTCTTCGAAGGCAACTATGAAGACTACGAAGCCGACCGCAAACGCCGCCTGGGCGTCGAGGCCGACCAGCCCCACCGCATCAAATACCGCCGAATGGAGCGTTAAACTGCAGGTTTAACCTCAACCGCATCACATCGTTTCAACGGTGAAGTTAAAGTTTGACACCATAATGTCGCGTGTAACTTTACGGCATACAGATTGGCTGCTATACTTCGGTATGAAGATCAGAAACGTTCTGCATAAAGGATTACGTCGGTTCATTCTAAAGGATGATTTGTCTGGTCTGCCAAATGACATCGTTCCAAAGCTCCGACGCATGATTTCCTTTCTGCAAGATATGGACAGCGTTGAAGAACTTAAAGCGATCCCAAGCTGGCGTGCGCACATACTCACAGGTGCTCGAAAAGGCACCTGGAGTTTGACCGTCACAAGAAATTGGCGACTGACATTCAAAATTGATCAATTCGAAGTCGAAATCATCGACCTTGATTATGAAGATTATCACTAGGAGAGCACCATGACGACTTCTGAAAGCATCCGACTGAAAGCACCATCCCATCCAGGCGGATTTCTTAAACATGAAGTGCTGGAGCCATTAGAGCTGTCTGTTACGACGGCATCGCATATTTTGGGGGTAACCCGTCCGACCTTATCTGCCCTGTTGAACGAGCGCGCTCATCTGTCTCCTGAGATGGCATTACGCTTCGAAAAAGCCTTTGGGATATCTATGGATACTTTAATGAGAATGCAGAACAGCTATGATATTGCGCAGGCGAGAAAACGCGAAGCCAACATTGTTGTCGCACCTTATAAGCAATCATTGAAATCATTGCCTGACGCGTATCTGGCCCCGCGCTGATCGACACCTTTTGACGGATTTTCTTTCAATCCCGATGATAGGGATGGCCGTCCAGGATTTGGCGGCAGCGGTAGATTTGTTCGGCCAGCATGGGGCGGACCAGCATATGGGGCCAGGTGACGCGGCCAAAGCGGATCAGCAGGCTGGCCGATTGGCGTAACCCGTCTGACAGGCCGTCCGCCCCGCCGATCAGAAACACCAGATCGCTGGTGCCGCTGTCCTGCCATGTCTGGAATTTTGCGGCGAGTTTTCGGCTTGTCAGGTCATCGCCGGTTTCATCCAGGGCTACAATCGTTGCCCCGTCCGGGATTTTCGCCCGGATCAGTTCGTCTTCCCGTGCGATCCGCTGATCAGTAGGAAGCGGGCGTTTTTCCTCAACCTCTATGAGTTCAAGGGGCCAGGTGATCCGGGATCGATAGACATCAAAAAGACTCGTCTCGGGACCGCGCTTTGCGCGGCCGACCGCGATGATGCGTATCCGCATCGGACCCCTTTCTGCCTACCCCTGTGCGATGCGCCCGATCAGGCGTTCGCGCTCATGGGTTCCGGCATCTCCACGCCCCACATCTTCTCAAGATTATAGAAGCTGCGAACTTCTGGACGGAACAGATGCACAATAATGTCGCCGGCATCGATCAGGACCCAATCGCCCTGATTCATGCCTTCGACCCGCGCACCTTCGACGCCAGACGATTTCAACTTTTCCAGAAGATGGTCTGCCATGGAGACCACTTGGCGGCTGGATGTACCACTGGCGATCACCATGTGATCAGCGATGGACGATTTGCCGCGCAATTCGATGACCGTCACGGCCTGAGCCTTGTCGTCATCCAATGAGGTTTCGATTAATCCCAACATGAGGTCGGAATACGGTTCCTGCGCAATGAGACTAGCGATCTTCGGTTTCTCCTTCTGTTGCCCGCCAACGATTTGGTTGCTCTGTCGACTATTCATCAGGTTCACCCGGTTGGTTCGAAGAAGGGAACCCGCCAGACTCCCGAATAGCGGTCGCAGAGGCCGCATGTCGGCGTATCGCCAAAAACACCCAAGCTGGCGGCGCTCTATACGCCAATCCGGGCGCAAACCGATCCGGTAGATACGCCCGCGCAAACCGAGCCGCCGCCTGCCCAGCCAACGCCCTTGAATCATACGTAGGTCTTGCAAAAACGGCAAGGGGAACCGTTGTGAAGATTTTAGTCCATCGATACCAGCGATGAATTTGCAACAGGTTGTCTGCACCCATCAGCCACACAAACCGGATTTCCGGCAGCATTTTGGTAAGCTTACCCAGCGTATCGGCGGTTTGACGTGTCCCCAACCTTCGTTCGATATCTGTCACGCGAATCCGGGGATCACGCGCCATCGTCTTGGCAGATTGAAGCCTGTCTTCAAATCCGGCCATGCCTGATTCGGATTTCAGTGGGTTCTGGGGCGACACCATCCACCAGACTTGATCCAGGTTCAGACGTTTCAGCGCCTCGCGGGAGATATGCAAATGACCTTCATGCGCGGGATTGAAAGACCCACCCAGAAGACCAACGGTCATGCGCCGATTGCGGCTGACCAGACTGGTGGTGCGGAATTTACCCATGGCACATCTGCACCGAGGATTTCGCAATAGCCCGCACCGTCACGGGCGAACCTGCCCGGTGCCCCGTACCTGGTATTTGAAACTGGTCAACTGTTCCGCCCCCACAGGCCCCCTGGCATGCATGCGCCCGGTGGAAATGCCGATTTCAGCCCCCATGCCAAATTCCCCCCCATCGGCAAATTGGGTTGAGGCATTATGCATCACAATCGCGGAATCAACCTCTCGCAAGAACCGTTCTGCCGCCTGGGCATCTTCTGTCACAATACAATCAGTGTGATTGGATCCATATTGCGCAATATGCGCCATTGCCGCATCCAACCCATCGACCACACGGATCGACAGGATCGCGTCCAAATATTCCGTCGACCAATCTTCCTCCGTGGCAGGCACAATAACCGGCATCAGGGCAATTGCCTCTGCATCCCCGCGCAAGGCACAACCAGCCTTGGTCAGGGCCTCGGTCAGGCGCGGCAGCAAGGTCGGGGCGATCGCCCGATCAATCAGCAGCGTTTCCGTCGCGCCGCATATCCCGGTACGCCGCATTTTACCATTCACCGCAATTGCCACGGCCTTATCAGGATCAGCACTGGCATGGATATACAGATGAACCAGCCCTTCCAGATGGGCAAAGACCGGCACGCGGGCATCCGCCATCACCCGTTCAATCAAATTGCGCCCACCGCGTGGGATGATGACATCGATCAGGCCACTGGCCCCCAGCATGGCACCGACAAAGGCGCGGTCGCGGCTTTGCGCAATCTGCACCGCATCCTGTGGCAGGCCCGCCGCCGCAAGCCCCTGGCGCAGACAGTCTGCAATGACCCCTGCGGAATGAAAGCTTTCTGATCCACCCCGCAAGATCACCGCATTACCGGCCTTAACGCACAAGGCGCCAGCATCCGCCGTGACATTCGGGCGGCTTTCATAAATCACCCCGATCACGCCCAGTGGTGTTCGCACACGATCGATCTGTAAGCCATTGGGGCGATCCCATGACTGAAGAACCTGGCCGACTGGATCGGGCAAATCCGCAACGGCCTCCACACCTGCCGCCATTGCCTCGATCCGGTCTTGCGTCAGCAGCAGGCGATCCATCATTGCCGGGCTCAGGTTCTTTTCTGCCCCATAGGCCATATCCCTGTCATTCGCCTGGGCAATGTCATCCATGCGCGCGCGGATGACCCCAGCGCCCTGACGCAGACCGTTCCTGCGCGCATCCGATGAGGCAAGACCCAAGGCGTGACAGGCCGTACGGGCACGCTGTGCCATGGCCTTCAATTCTGCGCTGGCATCGCCGTCTATGATGTCTACACCGTCCATCATCTCACATCCTATCCAATCGACTCTAAGCCTGGCGCTTGATTCCCCGCAACCGGTAATTCTGATTGATCCAGGGACATGTCATCCCGGTGAATCAGCTCCGGTCGTCCATCAAAATCCAGCACTGTGCGAATTTCCGATGACTGCAAGCCAGCGATCCGGGCGGCATCGTCTGAGGAATAGGCCGACAGCCCCTTACCCACGATCCGACCATCCGGTCCTTTGATCAACACCGCGTCGCCCCGCTCGAAAGTGCCGGACACGGTGCGCACCCCTGCGGGAAGCAAACTCTTGCCCCGCCCCAGTGCCGCCAGGGCACCTGCATCGACGATAACCGCGCCCACCGGTTTCAATGTACCCGAAATCCAGCGCTTCCGGGCCGTGACCGGTTGGTCGGATGGAATGAACCAGCTTGCCCGCGCGCCTTCTGCCAGGGCTTTCAGTGCATGATCCTTATGCCCCAGAGCAATTGCCATGCGGCATCCCCCCGCCAGCGCGATTTTGGCCGCATCCAGCTTGGTAATCATGCCACCGGTCGACACGCCGGGAACCGCATCCCCCGCCATCGCTTCAATCTCTGGCGTAATAGCACGGATTTCCGGGATATGTTGCGCCGTCTTTGTCTTCCTGGGATCGGCAGTGTAAAGCCCGTCAATATCCGACAACAGCACCAGCAGATCCGCACTGGCCATGGTCGCCACCCGGGCGGCCAACCGATCATTGTCACCATAGCGAATTTCGCTGGTGGCCACGGTGTCGTTCTCATTGATGACCGGCACAACGCCTAGTTTCAACAATTGCAGCAGGGTTGCACGGGCATTGAGATGTCGGCGGCGTTCCTCGGTATCGGATGGCGTCAACAGGATCTGCGCGACCTTGATGTCAAACCGCGCCAGTGCTTCCTGATAGGCATGGGCCAGGCGGATTTGCCCGGTCGCGGCGGCTGCCTGCTTTTCCTCCAGTTTCAAAGTGCCATTCTTAAGGCCCAGCAAATGACGTCCCACCGCGATAGAGCCGGACGATACGATCAGCACCTCTTGCCCGGCGCGGCGAAATTCCGCGATATCGGATGCCAGTGTTTCTAGCCAGGATTGACGGATCGCCCCCGTCCCATCGACCAGCAAGGCGGACCCGATCTTGATAATCACCCGTTTCGAATCGGCGAATGCCATGGCCTTACTCGCTTGTTTCTGACCTCAAACAGGGGTCCATTCATCGGTAATATGGCGCGTGGTCTGTTCCATCTTCGCCGCAGCGGCCTCCGCCTCCCGTTCCCGCCGGGCAGCCTCTTCCAGGCGATACGGCTCAACCACTTTCCAGATTGCCCGCAAGGCCGGCACAACACCCATTCCCGCTGCACCCGACAAGATCAGGATCGGGGATTTTGTCACTTTACGCAAAGCCGCAACCTGTTCATCCATCAATTCAGGGATCGAGGCATCCGCCTTATTGATCGCAACGATTTCCGGCTTGTCAGCCAGGCCATTGCCATAGGCTTCCAATTCACCCCGGATCGTCTGATAGGAGTCTACGACCTTATCCTCAACCCCGTCGATCAGATGCAATAAGACCCGACACCGCTCTATATGGCCCAGAAAGCGATCCCCCAGCCCCTGTCCTTCATGGGCCCCTTCGATCAGGCCCGGAATATCAGCGATCACGAATTCATGGGAATCCACGCCGACCACGCCCAGTTGAGGATGCAGGGTGGTGAAGGGATAGTCCGCAATCTTTGGGCGCGCCCGACTGACGGCACTTAAAAACGTAGACTTACCCGCATTGGGCAGCCCGACCAGACCGGCATCCGCGATCAGCTTCAGGCGCAGCCAGACCCATCGTTCCTCACCCTCTTCACCCGGATCAGAGCGCCGGGGGGCCTGATTGGTGGAGGATTTGAAGGTGGCATTGCCCCGCCCGCCCATGCCGCCCCGCGCCAGGATGGCTTTCTGGCCCACCTCTGTCAGATCCGCCAACAGGGTTTCCTTATCTTCCGCAAAAACCTGCGTTCCCACGGGCAGGCGCATGATGACCGCATCAGCGCTGCGTCCGGTGCGATTGTCGCCCATGCCGTGCTGGCCCGTCTTGCCCTTGAAATGCTGTTGATAGCGATAATCGATCAGCGTGTTCAGGCCATCCACCGCCTCGGCAATAACATCGGCACCGCGACCGCCATCCCCGCCATCGGGACCGCCGAATTCAACGAATTTCTCGCGCCGAAACGATACGCAGCCCGCGCCACCATTGCCGGAGCGTATAAAAATTTTGGCTTCATCCAGAAATTTCATGTCTCGTCACTTCCGATCAACGGGACCCCAAAATGGGGGAAACGGAAAAAGGGGAACGGCGCGGCCGTTCCCCTCTCCTCTACCTGATGATATGCGGCGTTTAACGCAGTATCGTGTTCAGGACCAACCGGGACAGCCTTACTCGGCAGCCTCGGCCAGCGGTCGTATGCCAATAATGGTGCGTTCGCGGGTCTTTTTGAATTCGACATTCCCATCGACCAGCGCAAACAGCGTATAGTCACGGCCCGTGCCGACATTGTCGCCAGCATGCCATTTGTTGCCACGCTGACGGACCAGGATATTCCCGGCCACAACAGCTTCGCCGCCAAATTTCTTGACGCCAAGGCGTTTACCAATTGTATCGCGGCCGTTGCGTGAACTACCGCCTGCTTTTTTATGAGCCATGATGTAAGCCCTCCAGCGTTAATGCCTTATTCGGCGTCAGATTTCTTAGCAGCAGCCTTTTTGGCCGTTGCCTTCTTCGCGGTTGTCTTGCCTGCCGCTTTCTTCGCAGCGGTCTTTGCCGTTGCCTTCTTGGCAGCAGCTTTCGGCGCATCGCCGTCCGCATCGCCTGCCGGAGCCGCAGCAACCTTCGCCTTGGTGGTGGCTTTCTTGTTAGAGCCATCCAGGGCGATGTCGATCACGCGCAACACGGTGACGTGCTGGCGATGACCGCGCTTGCGGCGATAGTTTTGGCGGCGCTTCTTTTTGAAGATGATGATTTTTTTGTTGCGGGTCTGCTCCACAACTTCTGCTTCGACAACAGCGCCTGGCAGCATCGGCGTACCGGTCTGCGCGCCATTCTCGTCAGAAATCATCAGAACTTCATTCAACAGGACGGTATCGCCTGCTTCTGCTTCCAGCTTTTCAACGCGGATAACATCGTCTTTGGCGACACGATACTGTTTGCCGCCCGTCTTCACTACTGCGAACATGGGTCTCTTCCTTCAATCGCTTCACGCGTTCTGTGGTGTCACCCTGAAAACCGAAACGGTCTTTGATCAGGGCAATCTTTCCGCCATGCGGTAGGATGCGGCCGGAACCGGACCCAAAACCTCGAACTGCGCAGTCACGCAAAATGCGTCGCAACCCCGAAAGGGCTGCAAGAACGGGCGGAATATACGGATGCACGGCCCCAAGTCAATGGATAAGTAACGCATCTGCAATAACATCTGCAACAGGCGGTCCCAAACCCCTCCCCCCGTTTTCAGGGCTTGGCAGGCCAAACGCCATCGTGTAGGAAACCGCACGTTTCGATCCAGGCTCAGATGTTCAAGGTGCAGGGCCTATTGCGGAGAGGTGCCGGAGTGGTCGAACGGGACGGTCTCGAAAACCGTTGTGCCTTCACGGGTACCGTGGGTTCGAATCCCACCCTCTCCGCCACTTCAATCCCTGAGTGGGCACTGAGTTTACGCCACTTCCCGCCACAAGCGTCTATAGCAGCCGGGACTTCGATCTCATGATGCGAACCTCGCCCTCGGCGACCTCGACGCGCTGAGCGAGCGCACGCAGGTGGTCGCGGCGATAGCCGCCGCCTTCGAGCCGGATGCGTTCGCGGGCGGTTGCGGCGAATTTGCGCAGCATCCGCGGCGTCACCGCCTTTTGTCCCGAGTTCTGGAGCATCGCCTGCGCCCGGTCGGCATCGGCCCTGGCCTGATCGCGGATGGCCTTGAGGCCGTCGATGCGGTTTTTCAGCGCCGGGTCGTCCAGATTGACCACGCCCGCCTCGATGGCGGCGTACAGCCGCTTGAGGCGCAATTCCGATTCCGTGGCGCGCTTGTTGAGTTCGGCGATATGCTCGCGGTGGCGCTTCGAGCATTCCTCTCGCCGGTCGAGAACGGCGGTAAGGATGGTTTCCAGACGTTCGGGCTGAAGCAACTGCTTCTCAAGGTGATCGGCAACCAGATCGTCCAGCTTCTGCATCGGCACGGCCATGCCCTCGCAGGCGGTCGGTCCCTGCCGCGCCTTCATCGAGCAGGCATAATAGCGGTAGCGCCCACCCTTGCCGGTGCGGATGGTCATGGCCCCGCCGCACTTGGCGCAATGGATCAGGCCGGTCAGCATGGTCGGGCCGCTGATGACGCGGGCTGGCATGACCTTGGGGTTACGGGCCTTAAGCAGCTTCTGAACCGCGTCGAAGGTCTCGTGGTCGATGATCGGCGGAACCGGAACCACAACGACCTCGGTCTTGGGTTTCAGTTCCTTGGTCTTGCTGCGCTTGTTGAACTCATGCTCGTCCATATAGGTGCGGCGGGTCAGGATGCGGTGAACCTGACCGATGCCCCAACGTCCGCTGTCGCGGTTGAAGATGCGGCGACTGTTGAGATAGGAGACGATGTTCTTGACGCCCATCTGGCCGGTGGTGCCGTCGCCTTCCAGGGCAAGGCGATAGATCAGCCGCACCGTGTCGGCGTGGAGCGGGTTGATTTCCAGCTTCTTCTTGGTCTTGGCTCCGCGCTGCTCGGCGGCGACTGTGCGATAGCCGATAGGGGGAAGCGAGCCGTTCCAGAAGCCTTGCCGGACATGTCTCCCGCCTGGTACTGATGCTGACTGGCGCGGTCGAGTTTCTGCCAGCGCTCCACGAAGCGGTCGGCGCGGCGCTGCGGATCGGTTCGAGTTTCCGTTTCGAGCTGGAGGGCGCGGATAGCGCGATTGACACGGCCACTGCCTGCCTCTCGGGCAAGCTCCGGGTCTTTGACATACGCGGCCTCGGCATCGCGCCAGCCATGCGGCCGCACTTCCTCAAAGGCTTTGCAGGCATCGGTCAATTCGCGCACCTGCTCAGGGCTGGCCTTGCCGCCCGTGTCCTCGGTACTGAACATCCCGTCCACCGCCCGGGCATGACGCTTGAGCGCATCAGTTCGGGCACGGCGCATCGCCAATTCCAGGTCATCGGCATCCGCCCTCGCAGGCGATGCCGGTTCACGCTGCGGACCATCCGCATCCGCTCTTCCCCTTTCCGGCCGCTCTCCAGCGTTTGCACCGGGCGCGCCGTCTGCGGGGAGGCACAGGCCGTCGAACATGCTGCGCACCTTCTCCGGCACCTGACTGGCGATCTTAACAACCCGCTCCATCCGCTCGCGGAAGGTGATCCCGCGCCGTTCGGCATAGTCCTGCGCTGGTACGTAATCTGTCGCCATGTCTTTGACCCGGTCGCGAGACAGGGTGCGGACGAGCCGGTCCTGACCGGCGAAGTCGTCGCGGCCGTAGTGCAGGTCCATGCCGCCGCGGTGACGGGACAGGGCGACATAGCTGCCGTGGGCGTCCAGGCCCGGCGTCGCCAGAACATGCGTCCGGTACACGGTCATGCCCTGGGCCTTGTGGATGGTGGCCGCATAGCCGTGGTCGATGCGGTCATAGTCTTTCAGGTCGAAGGCAATGGAGCGCCCATCGTCGGTCTGCACGGTTATGCTCTGCGTGCTGACCTGCTCGATGGTCCCGTGCGTGCCGTTCTTGAACCCAAGGCCGCGTTCGTTTTGCAAGAACATGACGCGATCCCCGGTGGCAAAGTTTCGGTCGCCGCGCTCGACTGTGACACGCACGTCCTCGCCAAGATCGCCCGCCTCCCGCATCCGGTCGCGGGCGGCTTCGTTCAACTCCCGCACCTCGGCATTGGTATGGGTAAGGATGATGCGGCTGCTGTCCGGTGCTGCCTGCCGGTCACGATCCCAGCGGTCGATCAGCTCGTCCCGCGCCTGCTCCCGCGTCTGTGCCTCATGGACCATGTCGTGACGGTCATAAACATGGATCGCCGCGCCGGTCCTGCCGGTCGCCAGATCGCGGGTGGCGTCACGCTGCCAGTCCTCGCGCTGGCGGCGGACCTCACCGATTTCCGCGCCACCGTGGCGTTCGTGAATGGAGCGGAAGGCCGCGCCCGCCTCAATGGATTGCAACTGCTGCGGATCGCCGACCAGCACCACTTTGGCGCCGGCTTCGTCGATCACCAGCACATCATGGGACGTAAGCATGTCGCGGCCCTGTCCCCAGCCATGTTCCATGCTGGCGATGGTGCGCGACGCGATGCCTGATCCGCTTTCCAGATTCTCATCTGACAGCGCCACGCCACGCACCTCAAAGCCTGACACCTCCCATGCCTCGCGCGCCACGCCCAGCATGGCGCTCTTTCCCGTCCCGGCATAACCGACGACCATGCCAAGATCGCGCCCGTCCGTGACATGCGCCAGTGCATCGGCCTGCTCGCCGGACAGGACAAGGCCGCGCGCTTCCGCACGCGCCAGCGCCGCTTCGCGTTCTCTGTCACCGACCTCATGCCGTTCCTTCTCGGCTATGAGTTCGGCGGCGCGGTGCAAGCGCTGTTCGGCCTCGACCATCTCGCGGGTGGTGAAGCGGTCCTCGCCACGTTCGTCCGAGCCGAGTTCGAACAGCTCGGGCGCGTTCCGCACGCGCCCATGACCGCGTTGAACTGCTCAATTCCGTCGCTGTGCCGATGCGCAAACACCGCCATGTCGCGCCGCGTGAATGTCGATTGCTGGTGAGTGATGGGTCGAACGCCACCGAAGGATCGACGATGATGCGTGCGTCGTTGTTGTGCGCAATCTCGCGGTGCATTTCCGCGCGGTCAGCGGCCTCTAACCCTTCGCCCTCGATGCGTTGGGCGGGCGCGCCGATCTGCGTTTGTGGCTCAAGGCCGATGCCCTGCGTCTCCAGGCTGCGATGGTCGATGCGGGCGTCAATGTCGAGTTCGGCAAGGCGCTCGTTGACGTGTTCCGCCCATCGTTCCCGCCACCGCTCCACCATCTCCGTGCGGTTCCAGTCCCGCACCTTCTGGCCGAAACCGCTCTCATCCACGCTGCGCATGGTGAGCATGACATGGGCGTGGGGCTTGGGCGTCCATTCCTCGGCCATGTCCCAATGCACATTGAGGTCGGCGATCATGCCCTCATCGACAAACTCCTCCTGCACGAAGCCGCGGGCGAGTTCGATGCCCTGGGCTTGCGTCATCTCGCGCGGAGGGGCGAACTCGACCTCGCGGGCAAGCTGGGCGTCCTTCCTGACCTCGAACGCTTCAACATCGTTCCAGACCTGTTCGCGGTCCCTCCATTGTTCGGGCGCATCCTTCGGCAGCATGACCTCGGAATGGACGACGCCGCGCTTGTTGGAAAAGTCGTGGCTGCCTTCAAGCCGGTCGTCGCGCATCCGCGAAGCCGAGCGATAAGCGGACGACGCCACCGCACTGCTTCCGGCCGATGACCTTGAGGTGAAGATGATAGATCGCCATCGCGATCAAGCATTGGCACGGCCAAGCGCACGTCGGAACGACGTATAAGTGCGCCCCCCCTCGAAAAAATCTCGGGGTGGACCGGCCCGTGCCAGACCGTCCCGGCAACATTACTGCGTTCAGCAGGTTACGCAACTATCATCGTTCCATCAAAAGCTTATGGAGATGATCATGCGCAAGCCACGGGACTATGATGCAGAACTGAAGGCGCTGGAAGACAAGGCGCGGGAACTGAAGACTCGCAAGGTGTAGCAGCTCGGCGACCTGGTAATTGCCACAGGAGCCTATACACTTTCGGCCGAGGAACTGGCGGGCGCGCTCGTCGCATTGGCCGAAACCAGAGATGCAGGAAAGAAGGAGGCGTGGGCCAAGCGCGGCGCCGCGTTCTTACAGGGTCGGTCACGGCGAACTGCATCAGCGCCTGACCGCGACACTGGCGGCGCTCAAACGCAACCGGGCGGCGCGCAACCGGCATCAGGCACAACGAGCGCGACATGACATGCGCACATGGCAGGTGGAGCGCCGCAGGAGAACACGGCATCTGATCGAACTCGGTTGTCTCGTCATCAAGGCGGGTATCGTGGACCTGACCGGCGATGATCGCGCCATGATCTAAGGGGCGCTGCTTTGGATGGCCGACAAGCTCAAAGGCGAGGACGGCGAGCGTGCTCGTGTTGTCCGGACAAAGCTGGGAAAGATGGCATTTGAGAAGGATCGTTCGCCAGACGTGCATGACAGAACTCAACCACCGCAGGATCGGGCGTAATCGATGCCAAGAAGCGCGGAGAACCCACATATCTCGGTACCGCCGCGTGAAACGCTCTCACGCCTATGTCGTGACGGACCGCCATTGACCGTCAGTCCGGTCTCGAGGCGCCAAGGGTCCTAAAGGTGGGCCAGACCCGTGGCGGTTGGAGGAGGACGGAGATACCCCCGTGACATGATGGAGAAGCAGTCCCCCCTCCACCGAACCTGCCGGATAAGGGTTAGCAGGATCCTTGTACTCCGCGATCAGCTCTGCGCGAATCGGATACTGTCGTCCTATCAAGGATGGAGCACAATCAATCGCATTGCATCCGACCGGTACCTGATGCACAATGGCCAAAATGTCCATTTTGGATCAATATTGCATGAAAACACTCTCTGCCCGTGATGCAAAAAACCGCTTTGGCTACCTGATTGATACCGCGCGCCAAGAACCTGTATCAGTCGAAAAACATGGTAGGCCAGTCGTCGTGGTTCTCAGTATTGAAGACTACGAGCGACTGACAAATGCGGCTCCTCGCGGCAGCGCTGGGGAACCGGAATGACCAGGAAGATCGCTTATCCTTTGGTTGACGTTTTCGCGGGGCCGGGCGGCCTTGGTGAGGGGTTCGCCTCCCTGACGCGCGGTGCAAAAGATGCCTGTTTCCGAAGCGCAATATCAATTGAACAGGACGAGTTTGCACACCGGACATTGCTGCTGCGACACTTCCTGAAAGCCTTCAAAGATGATGGGCTTACTGAAGACTACTACCGGTACCTGAAAGACGATATTACGCTTGGGGCACTGTACGATCTTCATCCGAACGAGAAGGCGCATGCCGACCGGTCAGCTATCCGTATTTCGCTTGGAACTGACAACCATAAGCGCGTGCACAATCTGATTTCGGACAGGCTTCAGAAGCAAAAGAGGTGGGCACTGGTTGGCGGACCGCCCTGTCAGGCGTACTCACTTGTGGGTCGGTCACGGATGATGGGTGACCCGGAGTTTCAAAAGGACATCCGGCACTTTCTGTACCGCGAGTATCTTCGGATCATTATAGATCATGCTCCGCCAGTCTTCGTGATGGAAAACGTCAAGGGACTGCTGTCGGCGAAGGTTGAAGGCAAACTGGTCATCAATCGGATTCTAGCCGACCTGACCGCGCCGAAAGATGCCCTCGGCATGTCTTCCAATGGACTTGGTTACCGCCTGTACTCCCTGTCTGCGGATGAGCTGCCCGGGCTGGAGGCCGATCCGCGTCTCTTTCTTGTCCGGGCGGAAGAGTATGGTGTGCCGCAGGCAAGACATCGTATGTTCATTGTAGGAATCCGCAATGACATCAACGTTCGGCCCGGGCGCCTCAAACCGCATAAGCCGCCAACACTGAAGCAGGCCATCGGAAATCTCCCGGCCATCCGCAGCGGACTTTCAAAAGGTGGAGACACTCCTGAAGCCTGGCAAAGAGAGATCGCCGGAATTGATCCGGTAGCGATCAGGCATGAGCTGAACGGTCACGAATATGCTGGTGATCTGGTTGATCTGATGAGCATCAACCTGGATCGCACACGCAGGAAGCTGGAGCGGCGTTCAACACACTACCCGGCCAGATCGAGGCTGCAGCACGCCGTGTTTGACGGCATTCACGATCCGCTTCTCGACCGCCTGGACGGTCACGAAGCACGCGGACATATGCCCTCCGATCTTCGCCGGTATGCTTTCGCGGCATCGTTTGCGTCTGTGACAGGGAAAAGCCCAAAACTGGCGGATTTTCCCGAGAGTCTCCTCCCGAACCACGACAATGTAGAACTTGGTCGCGCAGGAAAGATGTTCTCTGACCGTTTCCGGGTCCAGCTGCCCGATCAGCCTTCGACAACCGTCACGTCCCACATCTCCAAGGACGGGCACTACTTCATCCACTACGACCCCGTACAGTGCCGGAGTCTGACAGTCAGAGAAGCCGCGCGCCTTCAGACTTTCCCGGACAACTACAGATTTGAGGGGCCGCGCACCGCCCAGTATCATCAGGTGGGCAATGCCGTGCCGCCATATCTGGCCAGGCAGATCGCTGCAATTATCGCCGACGTTCTGGATCAGATGAAAGATGATGATGCGTGACGGATCGGATTTCGAAAGAGCACCGCAGCTGGAACATGTCCCGAATCCGGGGCAAAGACACTAAACTCGAAGTTCTTCTTCGTAGCCTTCTCCACCGGAGAGGCTTTCGCTTTCGGCTGCATGCGCCCGGCCTGCCTGGAAAGCCTGACATCGTTCTCCCGAAGTACCGCACCGTCATCTTCGTTCACGGGTGCTTCTGGCACCGTCATGAAGGGTGTTCGAATGCGACGATGCCTAAGACGCGCACAGAGTTCTGGACCGAGAAGTTTCACAGGACAGTAGAGCGGGACGCCCGCAAGAAGACTGAGTTGGAGGCACTCGGCTGGCAGATACTGACTGTTTGGGAATGTGAACTGTTCGCAGACCCGCAAGATGTCATAAAAACCATTGAAAATCAGGTGGTTAATTCGATATAAGGCGATACATATCTCATATATTTATGATATGTGTCGACGACATAGTGGAAATATATTCCTAATAACTGAAAAATCTGTCATATATGTAGCGCATAAGGAAGGCTGCAATGCGGGACAAAAGGAAGAAGTTCGTCGACCTGGCTGAAGCGAGGGTCAACCGTGCCATCAAGGACATTCGCCTGATCGGGAATCTGGCGAACAAAGCGTCCTACGAATACGAAGATGAAGATGCCAAGGAGATTTTCAGGGCACTCCAGAGAGAGCTGGATGCCGCAAAAAGCAGATTCTCAGGAAACGGCAAAACTGGCGATGACTCGTTCCGCCTTAGTCAGAAATAGGGGCAAGCATGAGTAAGATCGGACTGGCATTTTTGCCGAACAACGGTGGTGAGGCCGAAGGCCTCAGTGACGCAGGGATCGAAACATTCCGCGAAAATCCTTTTGCGGCCGTTGCGCGCGAAACGGGCCAGAACAGTCGTGACGCACGCGCTGATGCGACAAAACCTGTTGTCTTGCGATTTGATGTCATCTCCCTTCCTGCCGATGCGTTTCCGTCAATCGAAGAATATCGTGAGGCAGCAGACCTGTGCCTGAAGAAGTCGGAGGCGGCTTCGAGGGAGAAAGAAACCGGATTTTTCCGTAACGCGGTCAGCGCGCTAAAAGCTGATGAATTGCAAATTCTCAGGATAGCAGACTTCAACACAAAGGGCGTTCGCGGACCTTGCGTTGAGGGCAGGCCGTTCCACACACTGGCAAAAACCGACGGGATGAGCGTTAAGGAGGATGTCAGTTCCGGCGGCTCTTTCGGCATCGGCAAGAATGCAACCTTTGCGCTTTCGGACATTCAGACCGTTTTTGTCTCAACGATGTACGAAACCGGTGGTCAGGCGCACTCACTTTGTATGGGGAAGACCCAGTTCATTTCGCATTCGGACAGCGCTGGAGTTGAACGACGACGCAAGGGCTACTGGGGTAAGACCGAAGGATACATGCCGGTCGATGCTGCGGAAAACATTCCGCAGTGGTTGCGCAGAAAGGAGCAAGGCACCTCTCTCTTCTCAGTTTGTTTAAGGGAAACCCGGACGGACTGGCGCTATGAGATGACCGCAGCAATCCTTATCAACTTTTTCTGTGCTATTGAACGTCGTGAGATGGAGTTTGAGCTGGATAACGGTTCGATCCTGATCAACCGGAACACCATTCAGACCCTCTTCAAGAGTCCAGAGGTCAACGAAGCCGTCGATCAACTGAATGCCCGGCACTCATTCGACGCCGCCCGCACACTGCATGATTGCCTTATTGATCCGCAGACCGTGACTCAGACTATCGAGGTATCTGAACTCGGCAAAGTCAGGATGCACATGCTTCTGCGTGACGGTCTTCGGTACACGGTCGGGATCGTCCGGAACGGCATGTATATCACGGACAATCTCGCCTACTTCAATGAGCCCTTTAAGCGCTTTCCGCTCCACAAGGAATTTGCCGTCATCATCGAACCGGAAAGCGCCGCAGAAGGCGAATGGTTCAAACGTCTCGAAAATCCCCGGCACGATACGCTGTCGGCAGAACGCATCACTGACCCCACTCTACGGGCGCAGGGGGAGCGGGCGTTTACCCTGCTTGCAAAGGAAATCCGCAACAGGATCAGAGAAGTCGCTCGTTCTCAACCTGTTGACAGCGTCGATCTCGACGAGATGAACGAGTTCTTCGTGACAGAAGGGTTCCGCACCGAGGACGAAGCGGGCACCGAGACTGATCCGCGCGCAAAAGTACCGACCACGATGAAGCGCAGCAACCCAAAGCGCACACCGCCTGCCGCGCAGAAATTCGGTTCCCCGGATGATCCTCCCGGTCCGGGGCCAAATCCTGGCCCGGAACCAAGTCCGGGACCAGGTCCGGGACCGGGACCAAAGCCAAGGCCGCGCAAAGAAATGCGTCCAATCGAACTGATCTCCGAGCGCGCTCTTATCCCGGACAGGAGAGAACTGAAAAAACGGCGGCTGATCTTCACCTCGCCGGTGAGTTCACACGTTGTCATCTCTACTGATGCGAGCGGTCTGAATGCGGAAGAGCGCCTAACGATCATCAGCGCCTCCATAGGGAGCGTCAGCAATGACACTCTTGAGATCACCTGCGAAGCCGGGAAGCGGCAGAGTGTCGATGTTGAATTCGACGTCCCATATGGCGGCCCGATTGAGATTTCAGCCTATGAGGTTGTTGAAGACGAAGAGGAGGTTGCGTCATGAAGATCAACGAGCGTATGCGCTATCCGCACCCGGTCCTCAGTGAATTCTCTTCTGATTACTCCACAGGCGAAATGTGTGCCGAGTTCCTGCAGCAGCAGACTGATGACAATCAGCTGAAGATCATCTCCGAGATCACTATCGGGAACGATGACCTTTCCTCTCTTATCTCCTCGCAGCAAGCGGCATCAGGCTACTTTCTGGTGTGTAGACGGACCTACTTCAACCACCTTCAGGAGGCACCTCCCGGAACATCCGAAAAGTTCTTTGATCTGTCGCAGCTTCACGGGCTGGTGACGATCCGTCCGGTTGTCTGGACACTAAAGGACCTCGACGGTTTCTCCAGCCCTATGATCGATGCAGAATTCGGCGAGGAAATCAGTATCGGGAAGGGGTCGATCATCGCAATGGGGCCGGAGTTTCGGTTCTCAATCGATCCGAGGAAGTTCAAGCCCTTCGAAACTATCTTCAAGCTTGCCGTTGATGACACCGTGGAACCCGGAATGATTGAAGTGGATACTGATGACGACAAGATCGGAATTCTCGCAGAGTCCGCGACGCACACGGCACTCGACAGTATGCGAAACCTACCAGCCACCCGCTCCGTGATGCTCAGTGCCGTCTACATGCCGGTAATCGCCGACATTGTCTCCAGAATGCAGCTTGGGGACAAAAGCTTTGAAGCACAGCGCTGGTTTCAGGTGTTCTCTGCAAAATGCGATGACCTCGGAATTCAGCCTAACGACCCCTCAGTCTCCCCGCTCAGGGTGGCGCAGCTGTTGCTGAAAGCCCCCTTAAAACAAACGACAAAAGCGATGGAGGCTGCATCATGAACACCGAGCTCAAATACATTTCTGAAGCGGCACTCACTGATCTGCGGACGAATATCCGTTCGAACCTAGAACTTTATCGGGGATCGGGGTTCCACCACCTTGAAGATGAACCGTCTTGGGATATCGATCTGAAGATCGACTATGATCAGGCGCTTCTTGGCACACTGGACCTTACACAGCAGCAGAATATCGTTGATATCGACCGAAAAAATTCGCTGATCGTCGGTCAGGCGCTGTCCGGACTGACGCCGTCTCTTGCAAACGAAGAACTTGTCTGGGTGCGGATCTCTCACCTTGATGCCTTTGAGTATTCAAAGGCCAGGTGGCTGAGCGAAACGGATGAAGATGATGCACTGGTTGCCTCTATTCAGGCTCACATCTTCGCTCCAACACAGACCGCGATCAGGGATGATCATTCCGTATCCCGCCTCTGGTGGAACTATCACATCGCAAGAAGCTGCATGCCGGATGATGTGGAGAAGGCACTTGGCCTGATCCTGAAAACAGCCGACATCAGATCGAACTTTGTCGAAAGAATCTGGATGAGCAGCAGAAGGCAGATAGCGGGGGCAATTCTGCGGGCAATTGATGAAAAAGCTGAGATTACCGCGACTGAGGTCAGATTCCGCGCTTTCATGAAGATCATCAACAGATACGGCGGTGGCATCGTGTTCGAGGCACTCAGCGATGCGGAAGCCGACAAATTCGTAGGCGAATGCTGTGATCGTGTCGCAGAGGTCAGTGAAGCAGCGTAGATGACGGAAAGAGAACCCGCACATCCCTTTGCCAAGGACCTGAACGAACTGCAGGATGCAAAGCTGCAGCTCATCAGCACTGTCAGAGACCTAATAGACCACACCTTTCAGGAGAGCGACAAAGAAGAACAGGTTCTCCAGACATTGAAGCAGCTGTTTCACTACATGTCCTCAAGGAGCCAGGCTGTTTCGTACCTTGTTTCTTCCGGCTTTCCGTGGGACGCCGAGATCATTCTCCGATCATTCTATGAGGCATCAGCAAAAATCTGGTTTATCTGCTTTGAAGCCGAGTCCGAGCGTAGTGCGCTTGTTCAGGAATTTTGGGGCCTTTACGCGGCCACACACGACCACAAGCGTAAACACCGCGTCGGTCCTGTCCGAAATCTGAGTAAAGCTGACGGACGAGAGGGAAGCGCCGCGATTTTCGACGGACTCGTGAACGAAGCCCTTTTCCCATCGACACCGACAAACAAGCGCATACGCAAGGACCTTGAACAGAAGTGGTCATTCTCGGAGATCATCAACGCACTCTCCGACTCAAAAGATGAGAAGGCAAAGGTCCCTGATGCTGATGTTTTGTTGCACATGTACGGCCAGCAAAGCCACCTGATACATGCTGACGACGCTGCACTCGATCTCATGCTGGATCGCGCGCTACGACGCAAAGACGAACTGCCGATTCTGGAGGCATCACACGCCGCGAGGATCATGTCTGACCAAGGCAGTCTCTGGGTGTTTTCCCTTGCGGCTCTCAGGCATATGCACGGCGCTGAGAAACTGATCCCTTTGGAGGTAGCGGAGTTGTGGACTGCCCAAACGAAGCAGTCAGAAGTCCTGTTCGATCAGTTCTTCGATACACAACGGAATTTCTATGACACATATGCAAGTTGATAACTTGGATAATTATCGCGGTATTTTCGGAGAACTAAAAAATAGTTCGAAGAAATCCCGCGGTTGTCAGGCCCGCCCGTTGATCATTTAGAGGGCTATAGCGTAGACGTAGTTCTCGGTTTCATCGGCTTCGGCCCGCCAACCATGCCGCAAGGCATTGATATCGAAAACATCCAGCGATTTTAGAGGCATGCGCTAGCTTGGCAATCGACCATCTGGCACGCGCGGATTATTGTCGATATATCCAGAAATCACCCTCTAAACACCATTGATACATTACATTTTTATGCACGTGTCCCGACCGATTGAGTCAATGCCTTCGGCAAGAAGGGAGCGAGAGATCCTTCCAGACGGGCAACCTTCGAGACGCCGGTAGACTGTCTGAACAGGCGTTGCTGGGCTTCGGCGCCGATTGAAAACCGCTAAAGCATCTGTAGACGAAGACACCGCAGCAACAAGACCACCTGTCCGACCTCTGCCGTCGCGGGGCTAAATCGTATGGTCGGGGACCAAATGGGACAGGAGGTGGTCAAGATGACCCAGCCCCATCCCGCCACTCTTGTGCTGAGGCAGATACCATAGTCGAAGCCGGAATCAGGAGAGGTGCAACACCCATGAGTCACGAATATGCGCAATACGATCAATCAAGCTGAACCAGAAATATGGAGCAGATCAATATGATTTCGACAAAATAATTGATTGACTAAGCAATCAATTATTAGGCAAATTGCAAACAGGAACGCACTGTTTTCAGACAAGGTGCGACCACGACATTGGCGGACTCCGCCAAACACTCAGTCGCTAAACGCAATGTGATTTTTTAGGGGAGCCCCCAATGGCCGAATTCAACACCGAAACGGAGACTCTAGCCGAAGCTGTCCGTACAAACCTATTTGCACCAGCACAGGAAATGTCGACGCTTGGTCGCAAGGGACTGCCCATGTTGAAGGGTGGTGAGGGAATCTATGTCATTGATTCCGAAGGGCGCAGACTGATTGATGGGCCTGCTGGCATGTGGTGCACACAGATCGGTTACGGTCGTCGGGAAATCGCCGACGCGCTGGCCGATCAGTCAATGCACCTTTCCTATAACTCGCCTTGGTACACTTCGAATTCGCCTGCCGCCAAGCTTGCCGCACGGATTGCGGAAATGACGCCTGGTGATCTGACGCGGATATTCTTCACGACGGGGGGGTCAACGGCCGTCGACACGGCGCTGCGTTTCACAGAGTTTTACAACAATATTCTGGGCCGCCCCCAAAAGAAGAAGATCGTCGTACGCATGGACGGCTATCACGGATCCACCAGCCTTACGGCCGCATGTTCGGGCCGGACCGGCAACTGGCCGAATTTCGATGTCGCGCAGGATCGGATCAATTTTCTCTCCAGCCCAAATGTCCGGCTGGCCGGCAATCGGACAGAAGCCGAATTTCTGGACGATCTGGTGGCGGAATTCGAGACGCTTATCGAAGAGAAAGGCGCTGATACCATCGCGGCCTTCTTGGCGGAGCCGCTATTGGCATCAGGCGGCGTGATCATACCGCCAACGGGATACCATGCCCGGTTCAAGGCGGTCTGCGAGGCCAATGATATCATTTATATCTCTGACGAGGTCGTGACAGGCTTCGGCCGTTGCGGAGAATGGTTCGCATCCGAGAAGGTTTTCGGCGTCGTGCCGGACATCATCACCTTCGCCAAGGGTGTGACATCAGGTTACGTGCCGCTCGGTGGTCTCGCTATTTCCGAAAAGCTGCTGGACCGGGTCAGCGGGGAAAATGCCAAAGGCGGCAGCTTTACCAACGGCTACACCTATTCCGGTCATCCCGTAAGCTGCGCAGCGGCGCTCGCGAATATTGAGGTGATTGAGCGCGACGGTATCCTGGCGCATGTGAACGAAGTGTCGGTGCATTTCGCGGCGGCGCTGAAGGCTCTGGAAGATCTGCCGGGAGTCGCGGACATTCGCTCGAAAGGCCTCGTCGGCTGTGTCGAATGCATGGTGGACCCGGGCCGCTCCGAAGTGACCGACGCAGACAAAGCGCTCGGCTTACGGATTGACGAAATCTGCTTTTCCCTTGGCCTTATTGTACGGCCGATCGGGAATATGTGCGTCTTGTCGCCGCCCCTGATCATCACGCGTCAGGAAATCGACAGCATGTGCGAAATACTGCGCGAAGGCATCCTGCGTGCGGGTGAAGAAAAAGGCGCTGCACAACGTTCGGCGGCGTAAGTCTTTCTACGAACAGGACATAGGAGAACAGAAAATGGATTTAACGACCGCTGAGTGGCATGAACGCGCCCGTATTGCACCTCTGCCAACAAAACCCTTTATCGACGGCGCCTTCATGGACCCGATTTCAGAGGAAACCTTCGACTGTGTCTTCCCGGCAGATGGACGCGTCATCGCCAAGGTCGCGTCCTGCGATGGGCGGGATGTAGACGCAGCAGTTCGGTCGGCCCGGGCCGCCTTTGAATCCGGTGTCTGGTCCCGCATGTCGCCGTTGGATCGCCGTAAGATTCTGCTGCGTTTCTCCGAGTTGCTGTTAGAGCACCGTGCAGAACTGGCGCTGCTTGAAACCCTGAATGTCGGCAAACCCATCACAAACGCTTTGAATGGCGACATCCCCAGCGCCGCAAGCTGCATTGCCTGGTATGCCGAGGCGATTGATAAAGTCTATGGTGAAGTCGCAGCAACCCCATCAGACGTCACCACCATGATTGTGCGCGAGCCAGTGGGCGTTGTCGCTGCAGTCGTGCCATGGAACTATCCGCTGTCAATGGCAGCATGGAAACTGGGCCCGGCATTGGCGACGGGCAACTCCGTTATCCTGAAACCAGCGGAACAGTCGCCCTTCAGCGCACTGCGCATCGGCGAATTGGCAATCGAAGCAGGCCTGCCTAGGGGTGTGCTGAACATTGTACCGGGTCTCGGCCATATTGCTGGCAAGGCGCTTGGCCTGCACATGGATGTCGATTGCATCGGCTTCACCGGCTCGACCGAGGTCGGTGGCTATTTCATGCAATATTCCGGTCAATCAAACATGAAGCGCATTGGCCTTGAGCTGGGCGGCAAGTCACCCCAAGTCGTCCTTGCGGACTGCGAGGATCTGGATCAAGCCGCCAAGAGCATTGCCGCGGGCATCTTTTCCAATGCTGGGCAGGTCTGCAATGCCGGCTCTCGCCTAGTGGTTGAGGACAAGATTAAGGACAAGCTGCTTGAGAAGGTCATCGCTCATGCCACGGCGCTGAAGCCTGGGGATCCGTTGGATCCGTCGACCAAGCTTGGATCAATCGTGACGCAGGAGCAATTGACCCGGGTTCTCGGCTATATCGATGCAGGCCGCGACGCCGGTGCTTCGATTGTCGCGGGCGGCAATCAGGCGCTGAAGGAAAGCGGCGGTTACTTCGTCGAGCCAACGGTCTTTGATGCTGTCGACAACAGCATGAAAATCGCGCAGGAGGAAATCTTCGGTCCAGTTCTGTCGACCATCACCGTCAAGAATTTCGACGACGCTATGACAGTTGCAAACGACAGCACTTACGGCCTTACGGCTTCGGTTTGGACCGGCAGCCTTAAGAATGCACATCGTGCGGCGCAGGCGATACGTGCCGGTGTCGTCTGGGTCAACTGCTTTGATCGCGGGCAATTCAATGCGCCCTTTGGGGGATTCAAGCAATCTGGCTTTGGCCGTGACAAGTCACTGCACGCGATGGATAAATACACGGATCTCAAGGCGGTTTGGTTCGCTCACTGATCCGATAAGGCGCGGGTTCCTGGGGCCCGCGCCTTTTCTTTCAACTCCCGCAAGGAGGCAATTGTTTCTATGGGCACCGATGCCTTATTGGCCGAAACTGTTCCCGAGTATTCCGTGCGCCGACAGCGCATCGAGGCAGACCCATTGCCGGAGAATATCGGCGCGCTGTTGGATCAAGCGGCGGCCGAGGCCGGTGACAAAATGCTCTGGAATTTCTTCGAATCCGGCGAGACGATCACCTATGAGGAGATGCGACAGCGCGTAAACGGATTGGCCGCGCGTCTTGTCGCTTTAGGGATCGGCAAGGGCACCCATGTCGGGGTCATGCTGCCCAATGTCGCGGCCATGCCGCTGACTTGGTTTGCTTTGGCCCGAATTGGCGCGGTGATGGTGCCGATCAACATCGCCTATCGCGCCCGCGAACTGGGTCACGTCATGACAACCGGCGACGCGCGCTGGATCGTCGCAGACTCGGCCTGCCTGGAGGTTGTAAAAAAAGCGATATCAGAAGGCCTGATCGATGTGAGGCCGGAACGGGTGATCACGCACGGTCATGATGGGGATGAGCCGTTCCGACACTGGGAAGAACTTGCAGATAAGCCGCTGGAAAGCTTTACGCCGCCAGAGCCGGTCGGGCACGACGACTTGATGAACATCCAGTTCACCTCTGGAACCAGCGGTTTTCCGAAGGGTTGCATGCTGACGCAACGCTACTGGATCAGCTCTGGCAAAGTGAACGCCTTCCGCGACGGCCGGAAATACGACCGCATCCTAGCCTCCACGCCGTTCTTTTACATGGACCCGCAATGGCTGCTGCTGATGACGATCTATCATCGCGGCACGCTGTTCGTCGCGGCCCGTCAAAGCACCAGCCGCTTTCTGTCCTGGCTGCGAGACTACCGCATTCAATTCTGCCTATTCCCCTGGGTGCTGCTGAACCAGCCGGAACAACCCGACGACGGCGATATCGAGGTAATCCGGGGCAACGTCTACGGCGTCGCCAAGGATCTGCACAGCAAGCTAGAAGCACGGTTCAAACTGAACGCACGCGAAGCCTTCGGCATGACGGAGCTGGGGCCGGCAATGTTCATGCCGATCGAACGCGTGGACATGGTTGGGTCGGGCTCCTGCGGGTGGCCATGCCCATTTCGGGAATGCCGGATCGTTGATGACAATGGCGCTCTTGTTGCGCAGGGTGAGGTCGGTGAATTGCAGGTTCGCGGGCCTGGCATCATGCTGGGCTACTACAACAATCCCGAAGCAACCAATGCCGTATTCGATGGGGATTGGTTCAGAACCGGCGACCTGTTCAAACAGGATGGTGAAGGCTTCTACTATATTGTTGGCCGCAAGAAGGACATGATCCGGCGCAGCGCGGAGAATATAGCGGCCCGTGAGGTCGAAACCATACTAAACACGGCGCCTTCAGTCGCAGAAAGCGCCGTGGTCGGCGTACCCGATGCCTTGCGCGGGGAGGAGGTGAAGGCCTATCTGCGGCTGAAACCCAACGTGGAAGAGAGCGACGCCGTTATCGCCGAGGTTATCGAAACTGCGCAGAGCGGTCTGGCACCATTTAAGGTGCCGCGTTTCTATACCTTTATTGAGGAGTTTCCACGGACCGCCTCTCTGAAGATCGCCAAGCCAAAAATAACCGAAGGGGTGTCCGACCTGCGGGCCGGCAGCTTTGATCGGCAGGAAAACGTCTGGTTAGGAGACTCCGGTCATGAAGACTGATTTCGATGCCGTCATTGTCGGCGGTGGCCACAACGGTTTGGTCTGCGGCACTTATCTGGCGAAGGCCGGGGTCCGAGTGCTGGTGTTGGAACGACGGTCGATCAGCGGCGGGGCGGCGGTGACCGAGGAGGTTTGGCCCGGCTACCGTCTTTCCACCGCCTCTTATTACATGGGATTGCTACAGCCCAAGGTGATCCTGGATCTTGAACTGCAAAAATACGGCTATGAGGTCCTGTCACCCGACCCGATCGTCTACGCGCTGCAAGGCGACCGTTTCGTAACAATGTGGGAAGATCCAGACCGGTTCCGGGGTGAACTGGCCAGGCTGTCCAATCGAGACGCGGATGTCTATCCAGCCTATGTAGCGCATATGCAAAAACTGGCACCCTTCATGAAGCAGCTTATCTTTGAAACACCTGTCGATCCGGGCTCGCGCAGGTTTCGTGACCTCAAACGGCTTGCTGGCTTCGTCTGGCGCTTCCGCAAGATCGGCGGACATTTCTATGATATCTACAATTTACTGACATTGAGCGCCTACGACTATCTTAGCCGCTGGTTTGAATCAGAGGACGTGAAACTTATTCTGGGCTTCTTCGCAGGCGGCGGCGGGGCGAATTCAAGCCTTAAGACCCCAGGGTCCGCCTATATGTTGGCACGCGGCATCGTGCGTGACCAGAAAACGGCGGCGGGTCCGTCGGGGTTCATTAAGGGGGGTATGGGGGCAATCTCCGATGCGATCAGAAAGTCGGGCGAAGCGCATGGCATGGTCGTGCGTACCAATGCGGAGGTCGAAGAGATTCTCACGGAGGGGCGCACGGCTACGGGTGTTCGCCTTGTCACCGGCGAGGTAATCCGGGCGAAGGCTGTGATCGCCAACGCGAATGCCAAAACGACCTTTCTGAAACTACTGGACCCTAAGACTCTGCCGGAAGAGTTTGTTCAGGATATTCGCGCCATTCGCACGGAATCGACAGTCTTCCGGGTTAATCTTGCGCTGGACGGCCTGCCGGATTGTCCTGACTTTCCAACCATGGCGCCAGATTTCGACTATCCGACGCAAATCAACCTCGCTTACTCAGTCGATTACATGGAAACCGCGTTCCAACAATCGAGCCTGGGCGAGATGTCACGCGAACCCTTCTTGATCGTCAAAATTCCCACGCGGGTCGATCCGACCCTTGCACCGGAAGGCCATCACATTCTGTCGATCTTCGGCGGTCACGCACCCTATACGCTGCGGGAGGGGAGTTGGGACAACAAGCGCGAAGAACTGTGGCGCAATGTCCTGTCGATCCTCAAGAGACACTTCCCCGATATTGAGAACCATATCCTTCATCGGCAAGTGTTGACACCATTGGACCTGGAACGGATCTTTGACTTACCAAACGGTCACGTGCATCACGGAGAAATCAGCGCCGACCAGATGTTTTTCCGGCGACCTGCCCCGCATTTCGCAGACTATACCAGCCCGATCGACCGTTTGTATCAATGCGGCGCCTCAACCCATCCTGGTGGTGGCGTGACCGGGATGCCGGGCCATAATGCGGCCCGCGTTATTCTCGCAGACCGCAAACACTGGATGTAAGGGGAAATACCATGTGGATCGATTTTTCCAGCCGTCCGCCTTTGCCGGAATTCAATCCGCCGGCACCGCATCTCGGCAACTATCGCCGCGTCTACCAGGGCAGCGAGCGGGAAGCCGCCGCGACATCGGCGACGCAGGAGTTAGATGCTTACCTGAACATGTACGAAGAGTTAGACGCGCGCCATGTCCTCCTGAAGGCGCGGGATCTGACCAGTATGTTTGATTTCAAAATTTCCAACGAAACCGTCGCCGCATTCTGCCAGGAACACGGGCCGCGCTTCCTGGGATTTGCCGGGGTTGATCCGCACAAAGGCGCAGAGGCGATCGCAGAATTTGAACATGCTGTGACCGTGTTGGGGCTGCGTGGGCTGAACCTGCAATGCTTCGAGCTTAAGCTATGTCCGAATGATCCGATTCTGTTTCCGCTCTATGAAAAGGCAATAGACCTGAAGGTTCCGGTCAACATCCATTGTGGCATCAACTTTTCGACCGCTGTGCCGATGTCCTTCGGCAAGCCAGAATACATCGACGAGGTCATGGTGCGTTATCCAGAATTGCGCGTTTGCGCGTCACCGCCTGGTTGGCCCTGGGTCACGGAACTAATCGGCGTGGCCTGGCGGCATCCCAATCTCTATATCGGTGTGTTGGCGATCCGTCCGAAATTGTTGGGCAAGGCCCATTCCGGTTATGAGCCGCTGCTGCAATACGGCCGCACATTGTTGAAAGACAAAATGATTTTCGGGTCCAGTTTCCCAATGATGCCACCCAGTGCGGCGATTGCAGAATTGGACGCGTTAGGGTTGGATTCCGAAATCCGTCAGAAATGGGTTTTAGAAAACGCATCCTCCTTTCTGGGCCTTTAAGAACGAATCTTGAGACTGTGGATTGCGGAAACAGCTTTCGCCAATTGACATTACGGGTGCAGAATTTCAAACAAATGCGGGGAGATTGAGTAAGGTATCCTCCGAGGATATGAAAAAACAATTACAAGCCGTTCCGGCTCGGAGAAAACGATGGGCACGCAATTGAAAACCGAACAAAAGAAGTCTTCGGTCAAAGGGGGGATGTCTCGTGAGCATCAGGTGCAGGAGCGACGTCAGAGCCTGCTAGATGCGGCGGTGACGGTGATCGCCAAACGTGGGTTGACCGGCATTACCATCAACACCATCGCTAGTGAGGCGAAGTGCAGTTACGGTGTGGTGGCTTTCCATTTCAAGTCCAAGGACGGAATCATCTTCGCCGCACTGGACTACATCGCCGACGAGTATGAAACCTTTCTGAAACGCAGCAGCCAATTGGACCTGTCCCCGGCTGAACGTATCCGCAAGATGATCGAAAGTGACTTCGATGGTAAGGTGACCAATGCGAAAAAGATCGCCGTTTGGGTCGCCTTCTGGGCTGAGGCCGCGCGCGTCGCAAAATTCCGGCGGCGTTGTGCTCAACTCAAAGAACATTACAACGAGATGACGCAAGAGGATGTGGCCGCCTTGGCAGCCGATCGCGGCATCAATATCGACACACGTCAGGTGGCGCGTTCCCTCAACGCCATGGTCGATGGCTTCTGGATCGCCAATCTGGTGCTGTCCGATGCCGGACCGGAAGGCCGGGAGGCGGCAAAAGAGGCTTGCCTGGCCTATATGCGGACCCTGTTTCCCAAGGATTTCTGATCAGGACGTCTCGCCGCGCCCCCAGGTGCACAGCGCAAGCGAGAAAATCAAAAATGAGTCCTGTCCCAGTCAGACAACCGCTGTTTCAAACCCGGTTAGAACATTGACGACGTTGACGCCGATATCCTCAACAGCATAGCCGCCCTCCATCACAAACAGTGTTGGCAGACCAAGCACTGCGATGGCCGCGCCCATGGCGGAATAGTCATCGGCGAAGAGCTTGAAATGTGAGATCGGATCGTCGGCGAACGTATCCACACCCAGCGAAACAACGAGCGCGTCCGCGCCGAAATCTGCGATGCGAGCGACGGCCGTAGACAACGCCCCAGAGTATTGAGCATAGGTTGCACCAAAAGGCAGTGGCAAATTAAGGCAAAACCCTGCCCCCTCACCCTCCCCCGTCTCATCTGGGTAGCCGCTGTAATACGGATATTCGGCGGACGGGTCGGCATGGATCGAAACGGTCAGCACGTCGTCTCGATCATAAAAAATGTCCTGCGTGCCATTGCCGTGGTGATAGTCCACGTCCAGCACCGCGACCTTGGCCTTTCCGGAATCTCGCAAAGACTGCGCGGCAATGGCCGCATTGTTCAGGAAGCAATAGCCCCCGAAATAGTCACGACCGGCATGGTGTCCAGGGGGACGACACAAGGCGAAGATTGCTCTTTCCCCTCCCTCCAAGATCATGTCGGCCCCGGTCAGCGCTGCATCGACCGCAGCCCGTGCTGCCGTCCAGGTTCCAGATAAGATTGGACTGCTCATATCAATACAGTACCGTCCCAATTCGGCGCCAGGACGTTTGGTTGCAAGCCTGCGGGCGCGCGGCGGCACCCAGGTATTCGGAAGGGCACATATATCGCCATTCTCAACATGCCACTCTTCCCAGAACGTCGATAGGAAGGTCACAAAATCAGGGCTGTGAACCCGCAGGATTGGTGCCATGTCATGGGCAATCGGTGCGATCACCGGGCCAAGCGCGGAACTGGTCACGCAATCCAAAACCAGCTGAGCGCGCCTGGGCATTTCGAAACTAGCAACCTGCCGCCCGCGAATGTATTCGTAGGGGGCATCCTGATTTTCGTGAAGCGGCGTGTAAATGGTCTTCATGTCCGGTCTCCTGATAAGCTCGGTCGGGTTTCGCGCTTGGTATACCAGCCACCGATAGCCTTCTCATAAGCAAGACCGGCACGGAAGACATCGGCGTCGCTATAGGTTCGGCCGACGATCTGAATGCCGGTGGGAACATTGTTGGCAGCTTTTCCCGACGGCACGCTCAGCACCGGGCAACGGCTCAGCATATTGAAGGGATAGGTCATCACCCAACCGTTGAAGGGATCAACGGGCTTGCCATTGATCGAATAGCCATCCAGAGGGTTGAAATCCGCTGGCACGGCCGGAACGGCAAGGGTTGGGCATATAAAAACATTGCAGTCTTCCATGATTGGTCCGAACGTATCATACATAGTGCCGACCGTATAAAGCGATGCTAGGAAGTCTTGCTTGGTGACAGACTGTGACATTTCGCCGAAAGCACGGGCATAGTCGGTCAACTGCGACGCGCGGTCATCAAGATACTCCGAAATCCAGGTACCGAACAGGGTCGCCAGATAGTCGTTCGCAGCCTTTTCGCTCTGTTGCGTCCAGCCGATATCGACTTCTACCAGTTCCGCGCCAAGGTCTTGAAAAACCTCAAGGGCAGCCATTGTGTTGCGGCGAACATCTTCGTCCAATTCATAGTATCCAAGGTCCAGAGACCAAGCCACTTTCCAACCCTTGATGCCGCCATGATCGGGCTTTAGTTCCAGTTTCGGCCGAAGGGAGGCGACATCTTTCGGATGGGGGCCACACATGACGTTTTGCATCAACAGACAGTCCTCGACCGTGCGCGCCATCGGACCAGGATGGTTGTAGAAATCGAGATTGAATGGGGGTGTCGACGGATTACGGCCATATGGTGGTTTGTATCCCACCACGCCACAGGCCGAGGCCGGAATACGAATCGATCCCCCGATGTCTGAACCAGTGGCGAGTGATGCCATACCGCCCGCCAACGCCGCGCCCGACCCGCCAGAAGATCCACCCGGCGTATAAGCAGGATTCCAGGGGTTGCGCGTCACACCCCAAAGTCGTGAATGCGTGAACCCGGTGCAAGAAAACTCCGGCGTTGTGGTGCGCCCATGCACAACAACGCCAGCATCGATTAGCCGCTGCACGACCGGCGTGGTCGAGGTCGCGACGGTATCGCGATAAAGAAGAGAGCCGAAGGTCGTGACGCGCCCTTTTATCATATTCTCGTCCTTTACCGCGGTGGGCAGACCTTCCAGCGGACGCGCGGTGCCAGCGGCATACCGCTGTTCCGAGGCGCGCGCAGCAGCAAGCGCGTCTTGGGCATAGATAAAGGAAAAAGCGTTGCAGGATTCAGCGGTCGCCGCGGCCTGATCGAGATAGGCTTCAACCAGTTCTGTTGGCGATACCTTACGCGCCGCGAAATGGCGCAAAGCCTCTGTCGCGCTGAGGTAGCAAAGGTCACTGTCGGTCATCGGGATATCCTGCTGGTTCAAAGATTATTGATGCACTTTAGCGAAACTAATGATTGATCAGTCAATCAAAAAAGTTGACGATAGGGAAATTTTTCGACTAGGCTTCATTACGTCAGAAAGAAGCACGATCAAAATATTTCGAATAAAAACTGCTCCGAAGACGTATCGAGGCAGCACTGAGGCTATCACTTGAAAGGGGAAGGTCATGACTGAATCTGAGTCCAAGCAAATGGAACATTGGATTGCCCAATTCCGTAAGGGTGCGGTATCGCGTCGCGAGTTTTTGGCGCGCACCACTATGCTTTTGGCTGCGGGCACTGCTATCGGATCGATGCCATCAATCGGTCGAGCAGACGACGTGCAACCAAAAGCTGGCGGTTTCGCCCGCTTTGGATTGAGCGATGCATCGCAGAACGACACATTGGATCCTGGCACATGGGTGACCAGCTTTACCGGAGCGGCCTTCAACGGATCGCTGTGCAACAACCTGACTGAGATTCTGCCTGATGGATCGATCACCGGTGACTTGGCTGAAAGCTTCGAACCTGAAGATGGGGCGAAGCGCTGGGTGTTCAAACTGCGTGATGGCGTTACCTTCCACGATGGGAAGAGCTTGAAAGCAGAAGACGTGAAGCAGTCCTTCCTGCATCACATGGCGGAAGATTCAAGCTCCGGCGCGCGAGCCATCGTCGCGCAAGTCGAAAGCATCGAAGCCGATGGCGACAAGGCGATCTTTACCTTAAAGACCGGCAACGCGGATTTTCCCTATCTGGTGACTGACTATCACCTGTCGATCTTCCCGGCCAATGCCGACGGTACCGGAATTGATTTCGCACGGGGTGCGGGAACCGGGGCCTTCACGCTGGAAAGTTTTGAGCCGGGGATTGGCGTGCGTATGAAGCGCAACCCTAACTACCACAAGAACAACAAGCCATATTTCGACGAAGTAGAATTCGTCTCAGTCACCGAGCCGACTGCGCGTCTGAATGCGTTGCTAACGGGCGAAGTCCACGTGATCAACGATGTCGATGTCAGGAACGTGCCGCTGATCGAACGGAATCCGGATTTCGCCATTACCCGGACGCCAAGCCTCCGGCACTTTACTTTCGACATGAACACCTCCGTAGCACCGTTTGACAATCCGGATGTGCGACTGGCTCTGAAATATGCCATAGACCGTGACGACATCATCGATAAAGTGTTTCTCGGCGAGGCGCTGAAGGGCAATGACAATCCGGTCTCCAACGTCATGGAGTACTATGCCGACACCCCTCCGCAATACGAATACAATATCGAAAAGGCAAAGGAACATCTGGCCAAAGCCGGCCTCGACTCCTTGACCATTGATCTGTCAGCGGCAGAAGCGGCATTCCCGGGCGCGGTCGAAGCGGCGGTGCTCTTTAAGGAGCACGCGGCGCCGGCCGGCATCACAATCAATGTGGTTCGGGAAGCCGACGATGGGTATTGGGAAAATGTGTGGTTGAAGAAGCCGTTCAACGGCTGTGACTGGTTCGGTCGTGCGACGCTTGATTGGCTGTTTGCCACATCTTACACGTCGGATTCGCCTTGGAACAACACCGGCTGGAAAAACGCACATTTCGATGAGTTGCACGCGTTAGCCCGTGTCGAGACGGATCATAGCAAGCGCGCCGTCATCTACAAGGAAATGCAGCAAATGCTTCATGATGATGGTGGCGTGATGACCGTCGCCTTCGTGAACTATCTCTATGGGATGTCTGGTCGCATAGGTCATGGAGAGATTGGCGGCATCCTTCCTGCCGACAACATGCGCATGAGCGAGCGTTGGTGGTTCAAGGATTGATTTGAAGTTGGCGTTAAGCCGACTTCGAATTGCTCTCACAGATGTATCGTCGCGGCGGGGACGGGAAGCGATTCCGCCGCGGCGATACAGTGGGGATTGTCAAAATCCCACAATTTCCTTCATTTATCCCGTCGCCGTGTTTGGCCGACTTTTGAAAATCTCGTCGGATAGAGGAAACAGTTTATGGAAAGCCATTCCCATCCTGTCCTGGCCATGCTCGTTAACCGGATCGGACTGGGACTCCTTAGTCTGCTGATCGTTTCGATCGTCATCTTCTCGGCCGTGAGCATGTTGCCGGGCGACTTTGCTTCCGCCATCCTTGGGCAGACGGCAACGCCCGAGGCGGTCACGGCCCTACAACACAAGTTAGGGCTGGATTTGCCCTGGCCACAGCGATACGTGGTCTGGCTGATGGATGCGGTGCGCGGCGATCTTGGAGATTCGTTCTCCGGTCGCCCGGTGATCGACGTGATCGGCCCCAGACTCTACAACACGCTACTGCTGGCGGCCAGCACGGCGATTTTCGCGGTTCCGCTGGCCGTGGGTCTTGGTATCGTCTGCGCCCGATTTCGTGGCCGTTTCATTGACAAATTCTTCAGCACGAGTTCGCTGGCGGCGATTTCCGTACCAGAATTTTTTCTGGCCTATATCCTGATGATGCTCTTATCAGTCAATCTGCACCTGCTGCCGTCGATGTCCTCGATCCGAATGGGGATGAGCCTCGGCGAGCAAATGATCCGCATGGTGCTGCCAATCCTAACGCTAATGCTGGTGGTGCTGGCGCATATGATCCGCAACACCCGGGCAGCGATCCTGGGTGTCATGGCCAGCCCCTATGTAGAAATGGCACGGTTGAATGGCGAGCCGGAAAAGCGCGTGGTTCTGCGTCATGCCCTACCGAACGCCATCGGGCCGATCGCCAGTGTGCTCGCCATCAACCTCGCCTATCTAATTTCCGGCGTGGTCGTGATCGAGGTGGTTTTCGTCTATCCGGGCGTCGGCCAAACCATGGTGGACGCGGTTCGGAACCGAGACGTTCCGGTTATTCAAGCCTGTGCCCTGATCTTCGCCGTTACCTATATCGGCCTGAATATGATCGCAGACATCATCTCAATCGTCAGCAATCCCCGATTGCTGCACCCTCGTTAGGAGAGAAGGCATGAGCAGTTCAGTAAATGACAGCCCCCTGCCTAGACGTTTCAGTATCCTACTGCGCGACCTGCGGCGGGCTCCGGTCAGTGCAAAAATTGGCATGGTGATCGTTGCCGCCTATGCACTGATTGCGCTTTTCGCGCCTCTGATTGCGCCCTATGGCGAATATGAAGTTGTGTCGCGCATCCCCTTTGATCAGTGGAGCAGCGAGTTCTGGCTTGGTACCGATCAGCTCGGGCGGGATTTCTTCAGTCGTTTGATCTTTGGCGCCCGAAATTCCATCTCTGTGGCATTCGTTACAACCCTGATTGCCTTCACAATTGGCTGTTTCTTCGGCATTATGGCGGCAATGCTCGGTGGTTTCCTGGATCAAGTGTTCAGCCGGATCGTTGATGCCATGATGGCGGTGCCAGACCTGATTTTCATTCTGATGATCTTGTCGATTTTCGGCGCATCCATTCCGAACCTGATACTTATCATCGCCGTGCTGACCTCAACCCGCATCTACCGCATCGCACGCGCAGCCGCGCTCAACGTCGTCAGCCTTGATTTTGTGGAGGCAGCCTATGTTCGCGGCGAGCGGCTGTGGTGGCTTATCGTGCATGAAGTGCTGCCAAATATCCTGCCGATCCTGATTTCCGAACTCGGCATGCGGTTTTGCTTTGTTTTTCTTTCGGTCGCGGCGCTTTCCTTCCTAGGGGTCGGCATTCAACCGCCCACCGCAGAATGGGGATCAATGGTCCGTGAAAATGCGGCGCTGATCAACATGGGGGATATCACGCCACTGATTCCCGCAGCCTCTATTGCTTTGTTGACCGTCGCAATAAATTTCGTCGTCGATTGGATGCTCAACCGGGCATCCGGTCTGCAAGACGACGCATAGAGGTGGCGGGTAGCATGACAACCGAAAGTAAAGAAATGACAGCTTCCAGCACGCCGGTAATCGAAATCCGGGATTTGCGCGTCAAGGCGCAGGCGAATGACCAATGGTCTGAGATCGTTAAAGGTATCAGCCTGACTGTTCAATCCGGTGAGGTGCTGGGGCTTGTCGGAGAATCCGGTGCGGGGAAATCCACTGTAGGCCTTGCCGCGCTGGGCTTCCTGCGCTCAGGGTGCCAGGTTGCCGGAGGACAGGTGAGATTTGAAGGAGCGGACCTTCTGGCGATGCCGGAAAGCAAACGTCGCCGGCTTCGCGGCACGCGCATCGCCTATGTGGCGCAAAGTGCGGCCGCGGCGTTCAATCCAGCCATGCGGCTGATCGATCAGGTGATCGCCGCCGCGATCAGCCGAGGCGGGCTGACGCGCGAGGAAGCAGAAACACGCGCGGTTGAGCTTTTCCGGTCTCTAATGCTGCCCGAGCCGGAACAGTTCGGACAACGCTATCCGCACCAGGTTTCGGGCGGTCAGCTCCAACGCGCCATGACGGCCATGGCTATGATCTGCCAGCCAGCCTTAATTGTCTTTGACGAGCCGACAACGGCGCTGGACGTCACGACGCAGGTCGAGGTGCTGACCGCCATTCGTAATGTAATCAAGGAACACAACGCCGCCGCGCTCTATATCTCACACGATCTCGCTGTTGTGGCCCAACTAGCCAATCGTGTCGCGGTGCTGCGCTATGGCGAGGTCGTCGAGGAGGCGCCCATCGACAGGATCCTGGACCATCCCGAACATCCCTACACGAAAACACTGTGGGCGGTTCGGGAGTTGGATGGCGTCGGGCACGACGGCGTGCCAGAGCCGCTGATGAAGGTTTCCAACATCTCTGCCGCCTATGGCGAACATACGGTATTGCAGAATATCTCTTTCGCCATACCGAAACGCCAAACCGTGGCACTGGTGGGGGAGTCTGGTTCCGGAAAGTCGACCCTGGGACGGGTAATCGTCGGCTTGAAGGCACCGGCGAGCGGCATGATTGACTACGAGGGTGAAACGCTCGGCGCTTCGGTTAAAACCCGGTCGATCGACATGCTCCGCCGGGTCCAAATCATCTACCAATCGGCGGAAACCGCGCTAAACCCTCGGCATAAGGTTCGCAAGATTCTGGGGCGACCGCTGACATTTTACCACAACCTCCGGGGCCGGGCGCAGGAAAAACGCTGTCTCGAGCTGTTGCAGATGGTTGAAATGGATGCAAGCTTTATGGACCGATATCCCGCGCAGTTGTCCGGCGGACAGCGGCAGCGAATTGCCATTGCGCGGGCGCTTGCGGCGGAACCCGAACTGATCGTCTGTGACGAGGTGACCTCGGCACTTGATCAGGTGGTGCAGGCCGAAATTCTGCGCATGCTGCTTGATCTTCAGGAACGGCTGGACGTCTCCTTCCTGTTCATCACACATGATCTGGAAGTCGTACGCGCAATCGCGGACCGCGTTGTGGTTATGCATCAAGGCCAAATCGTGGAGGAAGGGACAAAGGACGAGATCTTCGCGCCCCCACATAAGGATTATACAAAGCTTTTACTGGAGTCGGTGCCGGAGATGGCGACTGGCTGGTTAGACCATGTAGTGAAAGAGCGTGGAAAGTAAGATCAAGCAGTCCAATCCTGTTTTAGGCTTGGCGTTCATTCGACCAATTGGGTGCTTGCATGATCCTTCTGGAGCATCGTTCCTTAAGAAGGTCAGCCCCCTAGACTAGGAATTTGTCTTATATAGGCGGCGGCAAACGTTGCACGAAATCCGTTGCTTCCCTGGACCAGCGATCAGTACCTTTTCTCTGTTCACGGGTTACTTAGGAAATCGGAATCGCATTATTTTTATAGGGCTGAGTCATATACTACCCTCTCCGCCATTTTTCATGCGCATCTCCCCAGCCATCCACGCTTCCCCTCCTCGCCGCTTAGAATCCATCTTGCTGAGGGTCAGCCGACTGTCGTACGGTTTGGCGTAGGGGTGCGGGCCTGGGGGGTGCGGGCCTGGGGGTGCGGGCTTGTGCGCTATGCATAAGGGGCGTTTTTTTTGAACATCTTCCTTTTTTAGAAAGCATTTCAGGATGAGCAGATTTTTTACGTTGTTTGTGTCCTTGAGCGGCGCGATGGTCGGGGTGGGTATGGTTCTGGGGGATTGGTTTCCCGGATATTGGATCGCCGCCGTTTCCCTGCCGCTGCTGGCGCTGGGGATATTTGACCTGCTGCAGACGCGCCACACTTTGTGGCGGAACTATCCGATCATTTCCCATATGCGCTGGCTGTTTGAAGGGATACGCCCGGAAATTCGCCAGTATCTTATTGAAAGCGATGGCGATTCCTTTCCCTTCAGCCGCGAACAACGGTCGCTGGTTTATCAGCGCGCAAAGAACCAACTGCAAACCATCCCCTTTGGGACGCAGCAGGATGTGTATAGTTCAGGATATTCCTTTTTCAGCCATTCCCTGAAACCAGAGCATGTCGATGTCAGCACCTTGCGGGTCCGCATCGGGGGGGATCGGTGTCTTCAGCCCTATAGCAGTTCCATCCTGAACATATCCGCGATGAGCTTCGGGTCGCTGAGCGGCAATGCCATTTCCGCCCTGAACCGCGGGGCCAAGCTGGGCTCATTCGCCCATGATACCGGTGAGGGTGGACTGTCGCGCTATCACCGACAGAATGGCGGTGATATCATCTGGGAGATCGGGTCGGGCTATTTTGGCTGTCGCACCGATGACGGGCATTTCGACCCGGCCAAGTTTCAGACAGTGGCCCAGGATCCCCAGGTCAAGATGATAGAAATCAAGCTATCCCAGGGCGCAAAGCCAGGGCATGGCGGCATGTTGCCCGGCCCCAAGGTCAATGCAGAGATTGCCGAGGCCCGCGGCGTGCCGGAGGGGGTGGACTGTATCTCCCCCGCATCGCATTCGGCCTTTGACACCCCGATGGGGCTGATTGCTTTCGTGGCCCGGCTGAGGGACTTGTCTGGCGGAAAGCCGGTCGGGTTCAAATTGTGCATTGGCCACAAGCATGAATTCATGGCCATCGTGAAGGCGATGATCAAAAGTGATGTCTATCCTGATTTCATCGTTATCGATGGCAAGGAAGGCGGCACTGGGGCCGCCCCTGTTGAATTTGCAAACAGTGTTGGCCTGCCCCTGCGCGATGGCCTTCATTTCGCGAATATGACCCTGATCGGGGCGGGCATTCGCGACAAGATCCGCGTTGGGGCCAGCGGCAAGATCGTATCGGGTGCTGATATGACGCAAGCCATGGCATTGGGGGCGGATTGGTGCAATTCCGCGCGCGGCTTCATGTTTGCAATTGGCTGTATCCAGGCGCGCGCCTGTCACACAAATAAATGCCCAACGGGCGTCGCAACGCAGGATAAGTTGCGCCAGGCCGGTCTGAATGTCGGTGACAAATCAGTGCGTGTGGCAAATTTCCACCGCAATACGCTGTATGGATTTGCCGAAATGATCGGCGCCATGGGTCTAAAAAGCCCCCATGAAATCACCTTTACCATGATCAATTTCCGCGAAGCCCATTTCAGCGGCGCATTGCTGGCCCGACTGGAAAAAGGCCAGTTGCTGAAAGAGGGTTGCCCCGAAGATTACGCAAAGCCCTGGCGCGCCGCCAATCCGGAAAGCTTTCGCTAGAGCAAATTTGCTCCAGTGTGGTGCGCGGTTATTTGGGATCGACCAGGACGCTGTTTGCGGTGCTCCGGTTAGGAGCGTTTCGCGAAGCGATGCGGGGCATCGCAAGCGGAAGGCGACGCGGCCCGGAGCGCCGCAAACAGCGCCTTTGGTCCCTTTATCGGCCCGTCGGACGGCGTCGAGAGCGCTGGACGATGAACCACATCGCCTGCACGCTCTCTTCTAGCCGACAGGCCGATAAAGAGATCCTGGTGATTCCAAATAATCGCGCACCACACTAGGCGCTGACCAGGTCTGCAAGGTCGGGTCGGGTGACGCCCTGATCAATCGGCAGATAGGTGGGATCGAAATCCTGTGTGACCTCTACGCCCTGATCCAAAAGGTGGTCATGGAACTGTGTAAGGGTATCCACCATATCGCCAATGAATTTGTCATGCAGCACCAGCAACGGCCAGTCCAGGGTCTCAAGATCCTGTTTAGCCCGGTCCAGCCAGTCGCGATGGGGGTCGATCCAATCCTGGGGAACACTGTTCCAGGTGACCATCGTATATTTGTTTTCGACCAGAAAATCCCGCGCATCGGGGCTTAGGATATGGGATCCCAGGGACCCGCTGCCATTCGGGCGAAAGAACTTTCTGGGATGTGCCATATCGCCCAGCAATTTCTCGGTTTCACCAATTTCGCGTTCAACCCGCGCCCTGTCGCCATCGCGACCCAGCGGCGTTGTATGGGTCAATGTGTGATTGCCAATCCAATGGCCTTCCTGCCAGGCCCGTTCCGTCAGGCGCCGGGACTCGGGGTCCTGCAAGCGCTCCCCGACCACAAAGAAAGTCGCCTTGATCTCCCGCTCAGCAAGGAAATCCAGCAAGCGTTCGGTCGTTCCCGGCCAGGGTCCATTGTCAAACGTATAGGTCAGGCGACGGGCCATTCATACTCTCCCTTATGAGGTGCCCGCATCCGACAGGCTCGATTGGGCTTTGCTAATCAGGGCGTCCTGCAACATCTTGCCGGTGCGCCGGTAATGCTGCAGCAGCAGCGTTACAGCCAGATCCGCATCACGCGCCAGAACGGCGTCAGTGATTGCTTCATGTTCACAGCCGACATCACGACTGTCTGAACTGCTGGTGCGGGCAATGCTGCGATAGCGGTTGTTTTCATCAAAGAATTGATTGCACAGCCGCAGCAAGATGCTGGAACCGCAAGCAGCAATCAGCGCTATGTGAAAGCTCTTGTGGCACCGCTCCCATTCCAGGTCGAATTCACCGCTGCGTGACGAGGATTTCAGACGATGCCGCGCCAGCACGATGCCTTCCACCCAATCCGCCTCACCGCGTTCAATTGCCAGTCGCAACGCCCGTTCTTCGACCAGACAGCGAATATCCAACAACTCTCCAAATTCGCTGGCGCTGATTTCTGCGACCCGAAAGCCGCGCTGATCCTGTCGCACCACAAGACCATCGGAAGACAGTGAACTGAGGGCCTCGCGCACCGGTGTCGCACCGACATCCAGCGCGCGGGCTATTTCCTCAATCTTCAGCTTGGTACCCGGCGCAAATTTACCGCTGATGACATCCTCTCGGATACGCGTGAACGTCTCACTGGTCCTGGAGCGGAACCGGCTTTCATCCGTCGTCGTAGCCATAAGGCCTATCCTTTCAGCCTGGTTGATACCACCGCGATACTCTCACTCACTCTTAACCCTTATGCGATAAACTGGTTTGGTCTAAACCTGCTCTGCAACAATCGGGTTGGACAGCAGACCGATATTTTCAATCTCAACTTCAACCCGGTCGCCGGCCTTCATCCAAACCTGGGGGCGCCTTGCATGCCCGACGCCACTGGGCGTTCCCATGGCAATCAGATCGCCTGGCTCCAGTGTCATGATTTCAGACAGAATCTCAACGGTTCGGAAAGCATCAAAGATCATTTGATCGGTGTTAGAGCTTTGCATCACAGTCCCATTCAGGCGCGTCTGAATTTTAAGGCCACTGGCAGCGGCCGGCAATTCATCTGCCGTGACCACACAGGGACCCAATGCGCCGGTACCATCAAAATTCTTGCCCGCCGTCCATTGTGCTGATTTACGCTGATATTCACGGATACTGCCATCATTCATCGCAGTATATCCAAAGATAACCGATGCTGCGTCGCTTTTCTTGACATGACGGCATCGTTTGCCAATCACGATTGCTAATTCTGCTTCCCAGTCCAGTTGTTCAGAACAGACAGGCAGGATCATAGGGTCATTGGGACCAATCATGGACGTGGTACACCGCAGGAACATGGCAGGATAGTCGGGAATGGCATGGCCGCCTTCCTTGGCGTGATCTGCATAATTCAATCCAAGACAGATGATCTTACCCGGGTCCATAACAGGGGGTAGCAGGAGACAATCCGCCAAGGGCAGGCAATCCCCGTTCGGCGCGCCGGCAACGGCGCTGGCAACCCGGTCCCGCATGGATGCATCGGCAGCAATCAATCCGCGCAAGGCTTCCGGGGCTTCTGGCACCAGTGTCTGAATGTCGATGATTCCATTATCTGTAAGTGCGCCAAGCCGTGGCGCTCCCTCTTTTTTATACGTTACGTAGCGCATTTGCCCTCACTGAAATTTGAATAAAGTCGACAAGGCACTTGCCAACCTGGAACTGAGGTATTTGAAAATAACGATGAACACAATAAAATCAATATAAAACAAAATATCGATTTTTTATTGACTCCCGCAATGCCTCCAATATTGTTTGCATCAGCGGCGGGCTTCGGTTTGGCCGTAAAACAACAGTGCCAACAAGGAAGTCACCAATTGGTTTTTCAAACATGTTGGGGATTCCAAAGGGAGGAAATATGAAACACGTATTTAAGAAAGTCCTTGCTGTGGCCGCAATAGCGTCCGCCAGCTTTGTCGGGAATGCAGCATTCGCAGAATTTCCGGATCGCCCCATCACCATGGTTGTGCCATTTTCTGCCGGTACGTCTACGGATACTGTCAGCCGCCTGATCGCCAAGGTTATGTCGGAAAATCTGGGCCAGCCCATCGTCGTTGAGAACCGTGCTGGGGCCGGGGGCAGCGTTGGCACCAGTGAAGTTGTGAAAGCGGACCCAGACGGTTACACAATTGCCATGGGCACGGTCGGTACGCTTGCTATCAACAAGTCAATCTTCAAGGATCTGCCCTATGATCCAGAAGCAGATGTAACGCCTATTTCCTTCGTCGGATATACGCCAACACTGCTTGTTGTCGGCGCAGAATCGAAATTCCAAACACTGGAAGACCTAGTTGCGGGCTCCAAATCCGGTGATGGCATTACCTTCGCATCGACCGGTAATGGCACATCCACTCATCTGGCAGGTGAACTGCTTAAGGTGCTGACTGGTGGCCAAATGATCCATGTCCCCTATAAATCCGGGGCTGTCGGACTGGCTGCTGTGATGTCCGGCGAAGTGGATTTCATGTTCAACCATCCGGTTTCCGCCAAGAAGAATGTTGAAGCTGGCAAGTTGCGTGCCTTGGGCGTAAGCGGTGCCAAGGGATCCGTTGTCGCCCCCGAAGTTCCACCGATCAACGATAGCTATGACGGTTTCGACCTGATTGCATGGTGGCTGATCCATGGTCCGGCGAACATGCCAGATGATGTCACCAATAAGCTGAGTGCGGCTGTTACAGCAGCACTCAATGCCGATGAAGTGCGCGAACATTTTGCCCGCAGCGGTATCACTGAAGGTGATGTCCCTCTGGACGGCTTGAAGAGTTTCATTTCTGCTGAAGTTCAGAAATGGGGCGGAATTGCAGATGCCGCCAAGGCAAAGGCCGATTGATAGAACGCGCCAACAGTCAATAACTGTGGCTGGTTCACACGGCACACCAATATCATGCTAGAGTATTCTGTGTACGCCTTGGCAAACACAGGATGCTCTGGCATCGATCTCTCACCCCATTGGAGCATCTGATGATCCGTAAGAACGATCTTTCCGAGGTGCTATTCGCATTCGTGATCATCGCTTTTGGGCTGTTTCTGGTCTACAGCGGAATCGATCTGTCTATTGGAAAAATGAGCCGCATTGGACCCGGATTTCTGCCGCTGTGTCTGGGTGTGATTATTACCGTTCTTGGTATTGGAATCCTGTTCGAACGCCAGGAAAAACGCGATGACGGACCACCAAATCTGCGCGGATTGGCGTTGATCACATTGGCGATCGGGGCGTTTGCGGCGCTGGTCGAAACGACCGGCCTGTTCCCCGCTACGGCGGCCCTGGTGATACTGACGGCACTGGCCAATCACGAACGCATTCGTCCCCTGACATTGTTGGGCACGATCATCGGGCTGTGTGTTGTTGGATATCTGTTGTTTGTTGCCGCCCTGCAACTTCCGTTCAAGCCTATTTCACCAGATCTTATCTCCTGGTTCACGGGAACGAGTTAAATCATGGAACTGTTGTCAAATCTCGCGCTTGGAATGGAAACCGCGTTTTCCTATGACGCGTTGTTGTATTGTTTTATCGGCGTGTCGATTGGCACCTTTGTCGGGGCCCTGCCGGGCATTGGGCCAATGGTCACCATTTCCGTGGCCCTTCCGTTGACATTTGGCCTGGACCCAACAGTCGCCCTTATCATGCTGGCGGGAATATTCTATGGCGCGCAATATGGGGGCTCTATTACCTCAATCCTGCTGAACCTCCCGGGCACAGCATCGACCGCTGTGACGGCCCTGGACGGCTATCCGATGACAAAGAACGGGCGTGCCGGGCTGGCCCTTTTCATCAATGCCGTCGCGTCCTTTTGCGGCAGTTCGCTGGCGGTGCTGCTGGTTATGGGATTTGCCCCCACCATCGCCGATTTCGCCCTAGGATTTAATTCAACGGAATATTTTTCCGTGATGCTGCTGGGCCTTATCGCGGCCTGTACCATGTCGAATGGATCTACCCTTAAGGCGCTGGTTATGGTGGCCTTTGGTCTGGTGCTGGGCATTGTCGGGCTGGATTTAAATTCCGGCGTCCCCCGCTTTACCTTTGGATTTCTGGGCCTGACCGAGGGTGTCAGTTTGATATCCATCGCGATGGGCCTGTTTGGTATCGCCGAAATTGTCACCAAACTGGCCGAAGCCAAGAACGGGGCGCGCGCGCCTGACCCCGAAGTCAGGCATGTTTCCTTCCGCGATATGTTACCTAGAGGCAATGAATTACGCAGGCTTTGGGGACCCATCCTGCGTGGTACGGGGATTGGATCCATCATTGGGGCATTGCCAGGGTCCGGGCCGACCGTTGCGGCCTTCATGGCCTATGCCATGGAAAAAAAGGTCAGCCGGACGCCGGAAAAGTTTGGCACTGGCGCGCTTGAAGGCGTCGCTGCGCCCGAAGCCGCAAATAATGCCTCCGTCCAGGCGGCTTTTATCCCGACACTCAGCCTGGGAATTCCAGGGGATGTGGTCATGGCAATCCTGTTGGGTGCCATGATCATGCACGGTATCATTCCCGGGCCACAGTTCATTTCTGCGCAACCTGCCATGTTCTGGGGCCTGATTGTCAGCTTCTGGATTGGCAATGTTATGCTGCTGATCCTGAATTTGCCCTTGATCGGGTTGCTGGTAAAGATCATCACCGTGCCTGCGCGCATCCTGTATTCTGTTGTGATCTTCTTTATCTGCATCGGGTCCTACAGCGTCGCCAATAATGTGCTGGACGTCTTTGTAACCTTGGTATTTGGATTGGTCGGCTATCTGTTAATGCGCCTGAACTACAATGCCGCACCGGTTCTGCTGGGCTTTATTCTGGGCCCGATGATGGAAGAAAACCTGCGGCGCTCGCTTGTCATATCACGCGGCGACCTGACGGTCTTTTTGGATCGACCAGTCAGTGTGGGCCTGTTGCTTGTCTGCCTGCTGCTGCTGTTGATGCCGCTGCGGAAGCCTTTGATGCGTTACATTCGGATGGCCAGCCAACGGTAACAAAGGCCGGGAACCAAAGCCAATGACCGCAAACCCGCGCCGCACTTACCGTGAGGCGGGGTGTTCTATGCCGTTGCGACAGGAATGCCCAATTGCAAATCGATGTAATTCTGGCAGCACTTAATGGCGCGGTCACGCGATGTCATGCGTTCATAGGTGGACAAGACCAACCAGTGCCCATCGATCATGGTAATCAAACCAATCGACGCTTGGCGGGCATCGATGGTAACGCCGTGCTGTTTGGCTGCAGCAGCAAACAATGTTTCCGTTCGATCCTGATAGGCACGATAGCTTTCACTGTTCGCTTCCCGGACCAGCGGATTAAACCGAATTTCATGCCAGAAGGTGATAAAGGCATTGCGTATCAAGGGCGTATTAACCTTGGGTGAAAAAACAGCCATTGGCAGGGCACGCAATTGCTTTTCCGGATCATCCCCGACAGCCGCTTGACACTTAGCAACATAATTCGCCGCCGTGTCATAAAGGTGCCGAAACGCAATCTCCAGCAGGTGTTCCTTGCTTTCAAAATAATGGCTCATCAAGCCACGGGAACTGTCTGCCTCGGCACAGATTGAACGGACCGTTGTACCGGCGACGCCATGTTCGGCCAATGATCGGATTGTGCCTTCAATCAATGCATTGCGCCGATATTCATTAATCTCAGGATGCGTCCGGGGCCGCTCTTTCGCCTTGCGCTTTTCCAGCATATTCTTCTCCCAGCAACGAAACACCAGCACTTTAGTCATTTTGATAAGCTGGATGTCCGGCATATTTTCAACCAAGGTTAACAGTACCCTGTTCCGCCGGACTATGGCAATTCCAGAAGCTGGTATGGGCCAGCTTGCCTAGAAGAGAGAACGTGCTGCCCGCCTGTTCTAGCCGCCTGGTTATTTTTGCCAATGCGGGACCCAATCTCCCTCCATTTGCAAGGAAATGCCCGCGGCATCTTCCTCCAGTTTTACAACATGCAATTCCCCCTTGTCCCCGCCATAGGTGGTTTGCGCCTTCAGGAAGCGATCCCGTACCAAGCGCGTGACACTGGCTTCCGTCCCGGCGGCATCACAGGCCCCTACGATCAAATTCAGGTCCTTCATGCATAGATCCAATGTGAAGGACGGATCATAATGCCCTTGAAAGACAGAGGGCGCGTCGTGATGCATGCACCAGCTTTCCGACGCCCCAATCTTTAGTGCTTCCCAGGCGCGCTTCAGGTCCACGCCGGACTTTACGGCCATGACCAGGGCTTCGCCCATTGCGGTCGCATGAATGGCCCACAGTTGATTGCTGGCCAGCTTGGTGATCGCCCCGGATCCATTCGGCCCCATAAAATGCACGGGTCCCATCAGTTCCATCATCGGGCGCAGGTGCTCAATCGTCGCCTCATCCCCGCCTGCAAATTGCGTCATATTGCCATTGCGCGCACCATCTACTGCGCCTGTTACAGGCGCATCAATCGCGATGGCCCCCTTGGCATGAATTTCGGCTGCCAACGCCCGGCTGAGAGTGGGTTCATTGGTGGTCATATCAATCCAGACCTGCCCCGGCTGGATCGCAGAAAGCAGTCCATTCTCACTGCGCAACACGGATTCAATCTGTTTCGGGCCAAACACCATGGTGAATATTACATCGGCACCCGCAGCGGCCAGGGCCGGTGTGTCCGCCCATTGTGCACCCAGTTCCAAATGCGCCTTGCCACGATTACGATCCAAATCACAGACGGTCAGCTCATGCCCGCCCTTGATTAGGTTCAAAGAGGCCGCGCCGCCCATTGTCCCAAGTCCGATAAAGCCAATACGCATGAATATGTGTCCTGTTGTGATGTGTGTGTGAAAACGAGCCTGGGTCGAGAGAAACTCACCCCATCTGGGGCAGAATCACGGCCGATTCAGGCACCAGTTGAACGGTCATTTGATCGCTGTCCACGGCCTTGCCATGCGCCCGGGCCACTGCAGAGGGGACAGATACGGTCAAAGGTGTTTCCAGGCCATCCCCGGTCATCATGAAGTGCAGATGTGTCCCGAAATAAGCGCGGTTGATGATCTTCAGGCTCAACCCGTTCGAATCCTTGGCGATCATAAAATTCTCCGGTCGGATGGCGACCAACACCTTATCCCCCTTCGCAAATCGTCGACCGCCGGAGGGAAATTGCAGGTCTCCGAAACACGGCATGGTGATGGAAACAAATCCGGGCTCCTGCGCTTCTACGATGCCAGGGATCAGGTTCATTTCGCCCACAAATTCTGCGACCTCTCGATTGACGGGCAGATCATACAGATCGGTTGGCGGACAGCATTGCAGAACCTTTCCTTTGGACATGACCGCAATTTTATCGGACAGGGTCAGCGCCTCTTCCTGATCATGGGTTACGAAGACGAAAGTAATACCGACTTCTCGCTGGATCGCCCGCAATTCTATCTGCATGCTTTGACGCAGGCGCTTGTCCAGCGCCGATAATGGTTCATCCAGTAACAAGACTTTAGGCTGTACAATAAGGGCCCTCGCCAGGGCGATACGCTGCATCTGCCCGCCCGATAATTGCGAAGGACTGCGGTCGCCATATCCTTCCAAATGCACCAATTCCAGCATTGCATCGACTCTGCGCTGCCATTCCGGCCGGGCCAGCTTTTGGCGACGCAGGCCATACCCCACATTATCCGCAACACTGAGATGCGGAAAAATTGCATAGCTTTGAAACACCATGTTGGTCGGGCGTCGATAGGATGGAACCGACGTGACATCGACGCCATCGATCATAATCCGCCCCGACGTTGGCCTGTCCAGGCCGCCCAGCATGGTCAGCAATGTCGTCTTGCCACAGCCAGACGGCCCCAACAGGGAAAAGAAGGATCCTTTGGCGATATCCAGATCGACATTGTCCACCGCGATCACAGGCCCATAAGTCTTTCGGATCGACCGTAAGGAGATGAAATCATCCGTCATAGTAAAGTCCTTAAAAAATTAAGCCTGTTTCGATCTTAGCCGCTGCGAGATCACAATCAGAATACTAGACACAATGATCACGACACTGGCCAATGCGAGGACAAGCGGCAGACGGTCCGGGAACCGCATCTGGCTCCACATAAAGACCGGCAAGGTTGGTGAATTACTGGACAGAAAGAAGGCCAGAATGAACTCATCAAAGGAGATCGTGAATGTCAGCAAAAGGCTGGACACAATGCCGGGCATGGCCAGGGGCAATGTGACACGGAAGAAGGTTGCTAGGGGCGGTTCCCCCAAATCCATGGAGGCACGCTCAAAATCCGGGCTTAACCCGTCAAACCGGGAAACCAGAACGCCATAGGAAAACGGCGTGCAGATCATCAGATGCCCCAAAATGACGGTCGCCAGCGACAGACCTAGCCCCGTCATCATGAAGATCGACAATAATGCGACACCCGTCACCACCGTCGGCAAAGCCAAAGGCACAAAAAGTGAAACCGTCGCCAAAGACCGCCCCCGAAACCGATAGCGGGTGGTCGCCATGGCAGCCAGCATGCCGCTGAATGTCGCAAGAATCGCCGTTGTCACCGCGATGATCATGCTGTTGGAAAACGCCGACAACAGCTGTTGGTTCTCCATTGCCGCCTGATACCAGCGCAGTGTGAACGCCTTCAATGGAAAGGCGATATAAACAGAATCATTGAACGAAAAGGCGATGATCAAGACGATCGGTAAATACAGCACAATGAAATAAATCATTGCATAGAAGAGTCTTACTTTGCGCATCATGACCTACCGAATTGCCTTAATGGCTTGCCTGGAACCTGCGATGAAAATGCAAACCAGCAGCGTTGCGACCAGCATGGCAAGCAGCGCGACAGCCGCGCCCAAAGGCCAATTGTTAGAAGCGCCAAACTGCATGGCGATAAAGTTTCCGATCATAACCCCGGTCGGTCCCCCCAATAAATGGGGCGTCACGTAATCTCCGAAAGTCGGGATAAACACCAAGACAAAGGCCGCTGTTACCCCTGGCAGGGAAAGCGGCAGGATCACCCGAAAGAAGGTCTGCATCGGTGTGTCGCTTAAATCCCCCGATGCGCGGATCAGGGACCGGTCTATTTTCTCCAGGCTGACATATATTGGCAGGATCGCAAATGGCGCCCAGGCATGGGTCAATGCGATCACCACGGATGTTGAATTATACAGCAGGGCCTCTATCGGCTGATCCACAATCCCCAACCCGATCAGACTGGTGTTTATCATCCCCTGATAGCCAAGAATCAGCTTCCAAGACAGGACACGCAAAAGATAACTGATCCAACACGGCAGGGTGAACAGCATCAGCCACAGCAGCTTGTTGCGGGTCAGATCAAAGGCCAGCAGATACGCAATGGGATAGGCCAGCACCAGAGACAGAAGTGTCACCCCAAAGGAGATCAATGCTGACTTTACCATCAATTTCAAAATCAACGGGCTGGTCAGGGCCAATTCAACATTATGCGTGGAGAATGTCAGATCGATATCAAGGTAACTCTGGCGCGCCACTGCCAGCACCATCAGCACCACCATACAAATTGCCAGCGTCGCAACGGTCGTCAACATTGCTGGCGTCAATAAGAAATACGGGCTATTGGAACGCCGTGACATGCGCTGTCCCCATCCTGACGAAATTCACTTCCGTCCTTAGTTTTTGTATCTTGGGCTATTCATTTGGCGTAACGCAACAACGACTTTATTAAAAAATTTGTCAGTCGTCCAACATATTTTATAGCTTGCTGTTAGGATTAATTGTTCCAATGGCTATTTAATTTTCTTTGTCGGACGTCCAACAAATTTATATTGAATGTTGCAGCATTTTCTGTAACGCTCTGCCTCACTATTAAGCGATATGAAAAGGAAATGCCTTTATGCGCCCAGAAGATGTCATCAATCTTGATGCCTATCCCATTCAAGACCCGGCCAGCCCGGCGCGTGCTGAAATTGTGGCCCGGTTGAAGCGGGAACTGGACGCAAATCAATATGTATCGCTGCCTGATTTCATTCGCCCTGCGGCTTTGGAACGAGCCGTTGCGGATGCAAAGGCCGCCAGGGTGAACGCCCATCACAACAAATCGCGCCGCAATTGTTATCTGCATCGCAAAGGGGATCCGTCTTTACCGGAAGACCACCCTCAAAACCTGATGATGGATGCCAGCACACGGATGATCGCCTATGATCTGATCCCCCAAGACTCCCCGGTCAAGACACTGTATCACTGGGATGTTGCGCGATCCTTCATCGCAGACATCGTCGGGGCTGAAAAGCTGTACGACAATGAAGATCCCTGCCAACCCGTAAACCTGTTATGTTATGAAAATGGGGATCGATCATCCTGGCACTTCGATTCCGTGAATGCGTTCACGATGACCCTGATGCTTCAGGCCCCGGACGCTGGTGGCGACTTCCAACTGGTGCCCAATACGCGCAGTGATAACGATCAAAACTATGATTATGTGCGCAAGGTTGTGATGGGTGAATGCCCACAGGACGCAGTCTCTGTCGCCCGTCATGCGGGGTCCCTGTGTATATTCCGGGGCTGTAATTCCCTGCACCGCGTCTCTGAAGTGAAGGGCGATAAAATGCGGATCATGGGCGTATTTGTCTATGAATTCGAACCCGGTGTAATTGGCGATCCGGAAGTCAATGCAACCGTTTATGGACGCGAAAGCACTGCGACGGCGTAACTTTCGGACAGCCTCTTCCGGCGCCGGAAATTAATCGCTCTACAGGCGTTAGAAAATAAATTTGTTGAACATCCGTCAAACTTTATCTTATGGTTTGACTGGGAGATACATGAAGCAAGGGAGGATGACATGAAAGGTGGTCTACAGCGTTGGTTGATTGACGAATTGGAATGCGGGCGCGTTACACGTCGGCGTTTACTTCAGATGATGGGGGCCGTCGGTGTTGGTCTTGCGACGACAACACGGTCCGGCAGCGCACTTGCAGATGGGTCTTTGACCATCCTGTCCTGGTCTGGATATGACATTCCAGAAATGGCCCCGGCCTATTTCGATGCCCATCCTGCGCCAAACTTCACATTGATGGGGTCCGATGAAGAAGGCTTCCAGAAGGTCCATGCGGGCTTCCGTCCGGATCTTGGTCACCATACCAGTTTTATCGTCGGAAAGTATCGCGATGCCGGGCTGTTAAAGCCAATTGATCGGTCTCGCCTGACCCATATTGATGACTATTTTCCTGAATTATCACAGATCGTTACGATGGATGGTCAATTGTGGGAGGCCCCACTGAGCTGGGGGAATTCCTCGGTCATCTATCGCCGCGACAAGGTAGAAGTGACGGAGGAATCCTGGGGCTTGTTGTGGGATGAACGCTATAAGGGGCGCATCGCGTCACGCGATTCTCTGGAAGGCCTGTTGATTGTCGGGGGACTTTATACCGGTGCGGCAGATCCCTGGGCGATGAGTGATGCGGAACTGGCGAAAGCGAAAGCAGCCCTGTTGGCGCAAAAGGAACTGGTCCGCTTCTATTGGTCCAGCCAGACCGATATGGAACAGGCCTTTGCGAATGGAGAGATCGTTGCTGCCTATGGCTGGAATGCGTCTGTCGCCATGTTGCGCAAGCAGGGTATCGATATGGCCCTGATGAAATGCAAGGAAGGCATTGTCACCTGGACGGACGGTCTTGTCATGATGAATGGTGGCAGCGGGTCGGAAGACCTGGCCTATGAATTCATCAACGCCTATATGTCACCAGAAGTTGGCGCTTTCCTGATCAACTCCTATGGCTATGGCAGCGGCAATGCCAAAGCATATGAGTCCGTAACCGATGAACGACTCGCCGAATTGGGGATCACCGATCCGGACGTCGTCATCTCAACTTCTAAGTTCCAGCGTGAAATTTCATCAGACATTCGCCAAAAATATCAGGCCGTGTTTGATGAAGTGAAGCTGTCGTAACGAGGCCGCGCGCGTCAGAGGGAGGGGCTGACGCGCGCGCCTCACCCTGGTTGCTTAAATACCTGATTGCCTCGCCTCACTGTCATAAAACTCGGGCAGGTGGACTAAGCGGAGACGTTGACTGTTTTCACAATGAAGTGTCAAAGTTTGCGCATATAGCCTCACACGCCTTATTTGTTCCATTCTAGTGAAAAGATTTTAAACCTCGCTATTTTTCACGTGGAAACGGATTTATGAAGCACAGTCCGTTCACAGAACCACAGATCATCAGGGCGAACGCTTCATTGAAGCCCAACCATTTTTACAATTTACCCAAATAACGCAGGCCTTAGCACTTCTTCACACCATTGGCGGAAGCCGGTCGGTGTATCGTAAGAAGAAGACGGCGTGCGTTCTTCCAAATGATCCATACCCTCGTTCTTGGCTGTCATCATGTTGACCATGGATTGCGCCATACCTTCCGACGCCCCCCGATTGATCATCATTGATTTCAGATCGTCCATTTTCATGAAGTGATACTGCACCGTTTTGCCTGTCATTTTCGAAATGATCCCCATCATTTCATGATAGGAGATATCCTCTGGACCAAGCATCGGAATGCTATCAACGCCGGTCCAGGACGGATCAAGCAGCAAGCGTGCTGCTACTGCGGCGACATCGCGGGTGGCACATGCTGGCTCTTTAAGATCAACAGGAGTTGGCCAGTAGAATGCGCTATGATCCTTGATCAACGCAGATTGCCGCATGACATTCTCCATGAGACTGGCGCAGGCCAAGGCTCTATAATTAACGCCGGTGCTTGCAATTAGATCGTCCATCTTCAAAGTTGCCGTAACATGGCCCGCATCCTTCGACCATCCGCGCCCAAGCGCTGAGATGCCAACCACATGCTTGACGCCGAATGCCTTAAGCGCATCACAGCCCGCTCGCGAGAAGTCCAAATAGGCCGCTTCGGCACTTGGCGCACGCAAGTCGGCTGGCACGAGCCAGAAAACACGGTCGGCGCCTTCGAAAGCCTGCGCAACAACAGCAGAGTCACGGTGAGAACCTTCGATCACTTCGACACGATTCAGCGCTTGCGGAGCCAGTTTGGAAGGATCTCGCGCAATCACACGAATACGCTCCTCGCTATCGAGAATATTTGCAAGAACCTGGCTACCGATATTGCCCGTGGGCGCAGTAATGACAATCAAGGGAATCTCCTAATGATTTCAGAATTTGGTCTTAGTAATGGGCTCGATTGCCCTTAGGTATCTTATAATTACCTCTGGAAAATGAACGGTCTATGCTTTACAGTTCTATTTTTAATCGCAATCGTTCAGAATGATCAAATGGATCCCCTTTCAGATATTCTCGCTCTGTTGAAACCCCATAGTTATGTTTCCGCTGGCTTTGAAGCGGGCGGCGATTGGTCAGTCCAATTTCCCAGCTACGAAGGCATCAAGTGCAACGCCTTAATTTCCGGTCAGTGTTGGTTGGCCATGGAAGGCGTATCCGACCCTGTGCATCTTCAGACGGGGGATTGTTTTCTTTTGACAAAAGGAAGGCCATTCCAGCTCGCAAGTGACCTCAGCGTGCCGTCTATCGATGCGAATACAGTCTTTGAGCCGGCACGGCGTGGCGGAATTGCGAAATGCAATGGCGGGGGCGACTTTTTTCTTGCCGGCAGCCGCTTCACATTGGTCGGAGATCACACCGATATTTTGCTCGGCATACTCCCGCCGATCATACACATTCGCAATGAAGCGGATCAGGCTTTCCTGCGCTGGATTCTTAAGCGCATGCGACAAGAGGTACGGGATGCACAACCGGGAAGCAGCCTAGTGGCGGAGCACCTGGCGCATCTAATGCTCGTCCAAGCGTTACGGCTGTATCTAAGTGAAGCGGTTGAGGGCCGCGTGGGATGGCTCTTTGCCCTGGCCGACAAGCAGATGGGAAAAGCGATCGACCTCATACATGCTGATCCCGCACGCCGCTGGACTCTACAGGAACTGGCTCAAAATATTGGCATGTCCAGGACAGCGTTCGCACTTAGGTTCAAGGAGACCGTTGGACTGACGCCCATGAACTATCTGACACGCTGGCGCATGCTGCTCGCCAGTGAAAGACTGGCAACGTCGAGAGACAAAATCCCCACAATTGCTTCGGCGCTCGGCTACGAATCCGAAAGCGCGTTCGGCACAGCCTTCAAGCGGGTGATGGGATGTTCACCCCGGCAATACAGTCGCCATGGCAAAGACGGCACCACGGATCAACGACGCCGGTCGTCTCCAAACAACCTGCTCCTTCATGGTCGCGATCATTTCATTAATTGAGTATCAGCCCTGGTTTACAGGGCAATTAGCCGCCCTCCGTCAATCGCTGGCGTCTTCAGTACAGAGAGATGGCCCCGTTTGTTTGAACAGTTTGGCAGGGTGTATCTTTTATACATGTCGTAAGGGCGAGTGATTAGAGGGTCACGCTGGGGTTTCGTATATTCTGGTCGCAATTCAGCAGGTTCACCTGCTTTGCCAGAATTTGGAATCCACCTGCCTTTAACTGCTCAACGCGATGGACGGCATAGCCAACCCAGGGACGCAACTCGCCATTCCAGAACTCTGTCATATTGAAGTTTGACCGGATCATGAAGACATTGGGTTGGTCGGTCTGGAACACCTCGATATTCGAAATCAGGCGGCTGGTGCGGCTGGCTGGTTGTTGCGACCAAGCATAGCCGGTTTCCAGTCTGTACACCCGATCTTCCAATTGCCGCCGATCATGAAAGGCGAAGGTGATTTCCCGCCTTGGATCCCCCCGATTCCAGGTCCCTGGAATCCAATAGATACATTCCGGGGCGAACAGGTCCAACCATTGCTTGAACTGTGCTTGGTCCAGATAGCGCGCCTCCCGATATAGCAGGCTTTCAGCACCAGCCAACACCAGGGGTTCATGACACAGCACGGCGCTGTCATCCCAGCCAGCAAAAGCAGAGACCAGATCCGCGTAGTAAACATCTGTGACGTAATGAGATGTCTCGGAAGGATTGAAAGGAGCGGTTACCATTACTGCGCTCCTCCCCGTGAGATTGACAGAGTTGGATCGTCCATCATCAGCTTTTTATAATGCTTCATGTATTCCCGCATGAAGACTTCGTCTGTCGCGGGGCCGGAAATCACACCGTCCTGTTCCGTAAACCGGCCTGGCAGTCCCAAGCCACGGTCCATATAGACCCAGGGGTCTTCTTCGGCACCCAGACCAACCTGAATTTCTTCAAAATTGGTCAGGTCATCAACTTCTCCGAACAGGGGAAATTGTTCCTGTGTGCGCATGCGCAAGGCATTGATAGCGTCCGCCGCACCGTTCAACTCATTCTCCTCATCCACCACGGCGGTCCCGTACCAGGTCGTTGCCGTTTCCGTATAGGAGAGTGGTTCCAGAACCTGGATGTGATTTCCCAGGATCAGAAGGTTTGGAAACACATTGATGTTCATGGGAATGCCCGCCGCAAGGTCCAGATAATAGTCTGCTTCCTTGCCATACTTCTCTCGCAGGTCGGCCTCATACCCTTCCATGCCCGGATGTTTCCCCTCAATCTGCCACAGCGCCCCTGGATGGTTCGCCAGCGTCGGGCGCTTGTCTTTGAAATGATGCCCATTGCCATAGTAATGCACGCGGATCGGGCCATCATCGGGATGCTGCTTATAGAATGACATCCCCTTTTCATCATCGGGGGAAAAGCGGTTTTCCATCATCAGCAGGGACCGATGGGAAAAGATCACATGATAGCCATCGGCGCTGTTGTCATAGGCCAGCTTCCAATTGCCCTTGAACTTCATCCGGTTCGCCTCACAGACGGCGATTTTGCCGCCTGGATGACGGTCAAGCCAATCATCGATCGGTTTCCGTATACCGGCCAGATGCTCAACCAACGGCGCTGCCTCCAAATTCAAAGTGCCAAAAATGAAACCGCGATAAGACTCGACGCGGGGAATTCGGGCCAGATTAAACCGGTTGTCTTCCTTGTGATTGTGGGCATAGCCTTCACGCCACGGCACCCCGGCCAGATCGCCTGCAATGCTGTAGGACCATCCGTGATAGGGGCACCGAAAGGATCGTGTTGACCCTTTCGCCTGACGGCATACTGTCGCCCCGCGATGGGTACAGCGATTGTACAGGGCATGGATCTGGTTATCCCCATCCCGCGTGACGATGATCGGGCGCAACCCCAGCTTCGTCTGAAAGAAATCATACGGGTTGGCAATCTGACTTTCATGGGCCAGATAAACCCATGTCGCGCCGAATATCCGCGTCAATTCCAGGGCAAATATATCTGGATCGGTGTACAGGCTGCGATGCACCTTTTCTTCATGGATAAGCGCCTCAAAATCAAAATCAGGCATCCTGTCATCCTCCCCGGTTCTGGATTTAGAAGGCATCGAAATACTCCCGCATTTCCCATGCGGTGACACCTTTGGTCGGATCCACCCGATCCGCATTTAAAAACGCCTCATATCGCGCCACTTCGGCCCGTTTCATCCGCAGGAAATAGTCGATATAGATCTCCCCGAAGGTCTGCCGATAAAAACTGGATTGCTGCAGCCCATCCAGTGCGTCCTTCAGAGATGTCGGCAGCATCGGGCGGTCCGATTGATAGGGATTGTCATCCGCGGCCCAGGGGGTCAGGTTCCGATCCATACCGTCCAATCCCGCTGCGATCTGGGCCGCGATGAACAGATAGGGGTTCGCGCAAGGTTCCCCCACGCGGTTTTCAATCCTGCTGGCGGGATCCTGCGCGCCGCCTAGAACCCGTAACATTACCCCGCGATGCTGCACATTCCAGGAGACCCGATCAGGGGCCAGAGAATTCATCCGAAACCGCCGATATCCGTTGACGCTGGGCGTTGCAAAGGCAATCCCCTCCTGCGCATGGGCCAATTGCCCGGCCAGAAAATTCATCCCCATTGTCGATAGGCAGGCCTCCCCCTCCATTGGCATGAACAGGTTTTGACCGGTCTTCGTATCGGTCAGGGACAGGTGCAAATGCCATCCGCTAGGGAACAGGCCCGCCCCATCCGGGAAGGTCATAAAGCTGGCCAGATGACCATGACGGCGACAGATCTGACGCGTCGCACTGCGAAAGATCAAGGCGTCCGTCGCCGCTTCCCAGGCTGGTTTCGGAAAGAATGTGCACTCGATTTGACCCGCCCCCAATTCATTGTCCAGGGACCGCAACCCAAGGTCCAGATCAGAATAATGCGTCGTCAAGGTGGTCAAAAGTGACTGGACCCGATCCAGGTTTGTTTCAGAATCATAGGAAAATCCAGGCTCTGCGGGCAGGCAGGCAGGGGGTGCGCCGCGCTGTCCCGGACCATTGATTTCCGGTGCTGTGATCGCGCCCGGGTCAGACAGACGCATCAGCGTCCATTCAATTTCAAGCCCGATCAGAGGCGTAATCCCGCGATCAACCAATGGTGCCAGCGCCTTGCGCAGGATGTGGCGGGGGGAGAAATAAAACGGCCGTCCATCGCGGAAGTAATCATCACAAACCACCAGGGCGACACCCGGTGCCCAGGTTGCCAGGCGGAAGCTGGTCAGGTCGGGCACCAAAATCAGATTGGGCGATCCTGTCATCTCAGACAGGCCCATGCCGCCGCCTGCAGTGAACGTCTGAAACACACGCCCACCAGACGCATCCAGACTCCAACTGCCCGCCCCGATGCTATAGCCATTGACCAGCACCGATTTGAATGCCTGCGGCGTTACCGCCTTTGCCCGGGTTATGCCATGGGTATCGCACCAGATTAACCGGATCAGCGTGATCTGTTCGTGCTGAATTCGATCCAAACAGTCCTGAACCAGACTGTGTTGTTGCGCATCCCATAACCCGTGACATGCGATAAAACCATCCGCCTCTGACGGCCCCTTTTCATTCCCCATGATTGAGCGGCTCCTTACCAAACACCGCTGGCAGAATACGGGCGCTTGATCCTGTATCCTAGAGCCCAAGCCCGGCAAAATTAGCAAAAAGTCTGATTTTCTGGATTAATCCGCGAGACTGGAAACCCAAGACGCATTGTGCCCGGCCGCCGGTATGCTAGGCTACCCTCAGATCCCAACAGGCAAGACGGAAGAATGTCCGACCCTATCGCAACTGCATTTGGCCCCTTTGGGCGTATCGGCGTCATGGATATGGATGCGCCGCTGGCAATCCATGTGCACCATCATCTGCATATCATTCTGAAAGTCGGGGGATCTAACACCGGATTTGCGGTCAAGGGACGCCTGTACCCCGCGACACACTCCACCGCCATTCTGATCAATCGCTGGGAACCCCATGCCTGGTCGCCGGTCCCAGGACAGGCCCCAACACGGTTTCTGACATTGTATCTGGAACCGGAATGGCTGCGTGATATGGGCTTGGGAAATGGCCTGGACAGTTTCGGGCGATTCTTTCCCTCCCCTATCGCGGATCGATCTGATTGGGCCAATTGCATCACAGATCATCTGCATGATCTGATCCTGTCTTCGACCCAATCCATCCACCCCGTGTCCATTACAGGCGATCTTTCTGGCCTGTTGGTGGATCTGGTGCAGGCCCTACAGAAAGGGACCCTGCGGTCCCTATCACCAGAGGGGAGACGGTTTGCTTATGACTATCGCATCCGGCGCGCGATGCACCTGTTGTACAGTTCCAATGCGCCAACCCAACTGGACGAAGTCGCTGAAGAAGTTGGCCTGTCGCGCCCTCACTTCTTTGATCTGTTCAAGAAATGCACCGGTGTAACGCCAAACCGCGTCAGCAATGCCATCCGGATGGAGCGGGCCATCACCCTGTTGACGCAATCGTCAGATCCAATGGCGGATCTGGCCGAAGACCTCCATTTCGCAACGCCAGGAAATTTTTCCAGATTTTTCAAATCTCAGATCGGGATCAACCCGAATGCCTTTCGCCGCACAATGATTGCGGACGGATTGCATCGTTAGAGCAACCGGGGGCGGCAGTGAATCCAACTGCACGCCCCCAATCACTAGGTACTGTTTTATCCCATAAGTGGGATGGTAAATTCCGACCCATCTTTAATGCCTGACGGCCAGCGGGATGTGATGGTCTTGGTCCGCGTATAGAAGCGGAACGCATCCGGTCCATGCTGGTTCAAATCACCAAAGCCGGACCGCTTCCAGCCACCGAAGGTGTAATAGGCGATTGGAACCGGGATCGGCACATTGATCCCCACCATGCCGACATTGATACGGCTGGAGAAGTCCCGGGCCGCATCACCGTCCCGTGTGAACAGGGCAACGCCATTGCCATATTCGTGGGTCATCGCCAGGTCCAGCGCTTCTTCATAGGTATCGGTGCGCGCAACGGCCAGAACCGGACCAAAGATTTCCTCTTTATAAATCCGCATTTCCTTGGTGACGTGATCGAACAGACAGCCGCCCATGAAATTGCCGTTCTCATAGCCCTGCAATTTGAAATCACGGCCATCGACGACAAGTTCAGCGCCTTCTTTCACCCCGATATCCACATAATTGCGGACGCGGTCATAGGCTTCGCGTGTTACCAATGGGCCGAAATCAACATCGTCGCCAGCGGTATAGGGCGCAATTTTAAGGGCCTCAACGCGGGGTTTCAATTTCTCAACCAAACGATCCGCCGTTTCCTGACCAATCGGCACAGCAACCGATACCGCCATGCAGCGTTCCCCGGCGGCACCATAGCCGGCCCCGATCAGGGCATCGACAGCCTGGTCCATATCGGCATCAGGCATGATCAGCATGTGATTCTTCGCCCCGCCGAAGCACTGCACCCGTTTACCATTGGCGCATCCGCGTGAGTAAACATATTCGGCAATCGGTGTAGAACCAACGAAGCCAACCGCCATGACATCAGGATGATCCAGAATACCATCAACGGCCTCTTTGTCGCCATTGACGACATTTAGAATCCCGGCCGGCAGCCCGGCTTCCATCAGCAGTTCCGCCAGCATCAGGGGAACACTTGGATCCCGTTCTGATGGTTTCAGAATAAAGGCGTTGCCACAGGCGATTGCCGGGCAGAATTTCCACATCGGGATCATGGCAGGGAAGTTGAACGGTGTGATCCCGGCGACCACACCCAAGGGCTGGCGCACAGAATGAATATCAATGCCAGGACCCGCACCTTCAGAGAATTCACCCTTCAGCAGATGCGGCGCGCCGATGCAGAATTCCGCAACTTCCAGGCCCCGGATCACATCGCCTTTGGCATCAGGAATGGTCTTGCCGTGTTCCCGCGACAGGGCCTCTGCCAGTTTATCCATATCCCGGTGCAACAGGCGTACAAATTCCATCATGACACGGGCACGCTTTTGCGGGTTCTGAGCCGCCCAGGCAGGCTGTGCAGCTTTCGCATTCTCAATCGCGGCATTCAGCTCATCCGCATTAGCCAGGGCGACTTTGGCCTGAACCTCACCGGTTGCCGGATTAAAGACATCCGTGGTCCGTCCACTTTTCCCGGCGACACGCTGCCCATTAATAAAATGCCCAATATCCTGCATGTTGAACTCTTCCTTTTTCAGTGCTGCTAAGTTTTACCCGATTATGCTCGATATCATGATTGCACGCCCCGATTCAGCGCGCAGCAATCACTCTCCCCCTGGCCCAGCAGAACACAATCAAACGAGAATAAACTGTTGAAGATTATGCTAAATCCAGCGACGACACAGCGGGAATATTTGACATCACCATCTTTTCAATAGCCCTGAAACCGACAACATTCAACCCTGCGCATAGCCAAGCGCAAACCGCAGCGATTAAACAGCAAGTGATGTCTCTCCGTCTGTATCCTCCAAGAGCTTCAGCTTTTGCCATGATCGATAGCCCCATCGCAAAAGCATGGCTGTTGCCTTGAATATCTCCTCTAGGATGAAAGCATACCAAAGGCCCTGAACCCCAAGGTCCAACACCCCTGTGAAAAGCCAGGCCAAAGGTAGGGCAAAGGCAAGGGTGATCGTCAGATTCAGGATGACCGGACGATTAACATCACCCGTGGCTTTCAAAGAATTAAACAGGATCAGATTTATCGCCTGGAATGGCGTCACGATTATATGCAGCAACAGAATAGAATGTACGGATGCGATAACAGCAGCATCCTGCGTGAACAATGCCACCAGGAAATCACTGAAGAACCAAAGCAGACCAGCGATGGTCATTACACCCCCTGCTGTCATCAAAGCGGTTTTCAGGCCACGCCGAAAGGCTGTTTCGTTATCCGATGCCCCCTTGTCATAGCCGACCAGCACTTCGTTCCCGTAAGACATCACCACGATAATCATCGCCAGAAGCTGGGTAATGGTCAGTGCATAGGATCGCGTCAGAATCGCCGTCACCCCCAACCCCGCAATCAGGGACACCAGGAACAATTGATAGAATTGATAGCCCAGCGCCTCCCCGACACTGGGATAGGAAAGTTTCAATATTCGAATAGAATTGGGCCAGATATCCTTTGGAATGCGAAGAATGGTCAGTCCCAGCTTGGCCTTCATAAACCAGATCAACATGCATAAGTTAACGCCGCGAATGATGACAGTTGACAGCGCTGCACCATGGATTCCCATTTCTGGGACAATCCAGACTCCATAGACGCAGACATATTTCGCCCCAAGATAAACAACATTACCGATCACGCCGTACCACAGTATCTCCATCGTCCGACCAAAGCCACGCAAGGTGGCAATTGCCGTGTTGATAAAGCCATACAGAATCAGCGTCACCGAGATGCTATAGATATAAAGCAGGACGCCATCGCGAATCTCCGGCGGCGTATTGATCCAGTCTGTATAGAAGGTAGCGCCTCCTGCCACACCCGCTGCAATCAGCACGCCGAAACAAGCGCTGGCGATAAATCCGATCTGGGCGATTTCGCGGGCACGAGCAACGTCGTTTCGGCCGAGAAATTGTGCAATCAGAATTAAAACCCCGACCGACATCAATCCGGACAGATCATAGCCAATGCCAAGAACCTGATTTGCCATACTGACCGAGGCTGCCAGGTCATCAGAATAATTCGCCAATAACATCGTGTCCGCGAATGTCACCCCGACCGACATGATGCCAAACAAAAACAGGGGCAGGGTCAATTGGAACAGGGATTTGCGCTGGAAAGCCTCACCCATATCTGGTCTCCCTCAATCGGTGAAGTTTTCTGTATGGATGGATTCGACTGGAATTCCCTGTGCAACCAGGAATGTGTTAATATCACGTAGGAATTCACCACTTCCGCAGACATAAACCAGGGGGGCCGCACATCTTTGCAGGGACGCTTCAATCGATGTGAAAACCGTCTGTCGATTGGCTAGCGAAACCCGGCCCGTAAAGGGCGACCAGAAATCCTTGTAGAGGTGATTCCGACCGGCATAGACAAGAGACCATTCGGGGGTGCCCTGCGCTTCTATGTGACTGATTAAGGAACGGATAGGGGCAATGCCGATTCCACCCGCGATGAACAGCACCGGCCTGCCTTGCGCATCCGCGTCCAGTATGAACTCACCCCTGATGGAAAACAGGCCCAGCGTGTCGTTAATCGCCGCTTTCTGAAACCGCCGCTTGAATCGGGATCCAGACGCCAGATCCATGCTGATCATGATCCGATCCTCATGGGGCGCGTTGGCAAATGAGATATGCTGAACATGATGATTGTCCAGGATCGCACCGGGGGCAATGACGTGACAATACTGACCCGCCTGAAAATTCAGGTTTGCCGGGCGATCTAGGATGAATGTACAGACATCATCATATTCATGAATAATCTCCCTAATCGCCAGCGTGTAAATTTCCTGTCCAGGATTTCCGCGCCAATGATTGATACGGAAATAAGCCGGACGCAGAAGCCGTTTCAGCCATTCAGGCATGCAATTCTCCCGTCATGACAACAAGGTGGGAGCGCACCCCCACCTTGTTGTTTGCCGCAACAGTATTTTCAGAATTTGGCATTCAATTGCAGGCCAACCGTCCGTCCATCGCCAATGGTTGCCTGGGTTCGGTTGTTTGTGCTGCTTGTCAGATATTCCTTGTCGAACAGATTATCGACATAGGCGATCAGCCGAACCCCCTCAAACTGATACCCCGCCCGAACGTTTGTCAGGAAGAAGTCATTCAGCCGCTGTGTATCGTTATTGGTCAGGGCTGAGTTTGAATAGTACTCCCCCGCATAATTCACATCCGCAGCAGCGAACAGTCCCGATTTGCTTTCCCAGGCTCCCCCAAGCGATGCCGTAACCGCAGGAGCTTCAGGAAAATCATTTCCTTCACAACTGTTACTCGCGCAGGATGACGCATTGATTTCCCCCAACTGCGTCTTCAACAATCCAAGGGCCCCAAAGGCGCTGAAACCATCCCAAACCGTTGCGCGGCCCTCAATTTCTGCGCCGTAGGAATACGATCCCTTGGCATTAAACGACGATAGGACATTGTTGTTGGAGATCGTGACCTGCTGATTCTCATAGGAGTTATAGAACAGGTTCGCGCCCCAGCTCAGTGACTTTGCACTCTCGTCACGCCACGATAGTTCAGTGGTCCAGACATATTCCGGCTCAACCTCCCGGATGGTGGAATTGGTTTCGTCGGCAACCTGGCTAAACCCCTGTCGATACCCCCGAGAGACGGTCAGGCCGGCAACCTGACTGTTGGTCACATCATAAGTTACCCCCAGCTTTGGCAGTATGGCGACATCGGTTCTTTCAGCGTCCATATCCTTTGCAAAGGTTATGTCCTGACCGGCCGTATTTGCTGCAAGAGAGGTTACGTCCCTGTCAATAAAATTGGCGACTGTATCCTGCTGAATGCGACCGCCCCCCAGCAGTGAAAAGCCGCTTCCCAGATCGTAGCGCAGGTCACTGTATATTGCCCTTGTATCAATCGTATTCCGGGCCTCAGACTTAACATCAACTGTCACCCCGAGACCGGCCCCGAGACCGACGAATATGCTGCTGATGGATTCTTTGTCCTGCCGGGCGAGATACATCCCAACTGTCCCTGTCAGGGCATTCGCGCCGTCAAGTGTCAGTCGCAGATCCTGTGTGATGTTCTCGTCATCGCGCGTATCGGATCGGACATAGGCGGTGTTACCTGGTGCGGTATTGATCGACAGGGCAGCATCGTGAAAAGTTGTCACAGACGTCAATGACAGGCTGTTGTCAAAATCGTAAACCATTTCGGCGCTGTAGTTATTGGCATTCATCTCGCGGGTTTCGGCGGTGGAAAAACCAGACGCCCCCGAATCGTACTTCCGCTCGAACAGATCGCTGCCATTCACCGTCGACGATGACGGTTTGTCATAAACATCATTGGCCATCAGCGTCACGCTAAGGCCATCCAACCGGCGCGGTTCAATCAGCACCTTGCCGCGCAAGGATCGATAGTCATCATCGTTCAGAACGCGATCGTCTTCATTGGCCGGTTCAATATCCTTGAACTGACTTCTGCTTTCCGCCGCCAAACGAATAGCAAGCTGATCTTCAACAAGCGGGGCGTTGACCATCAAGGCACCATCCCGGCGTTCGTTGGTTCCATAGACGCCTTTGGCCGCAGCCTCCCAGTCATAGGTGGGATCGCTGCTTTCCATGACGATGGCACCAGCCATCGCATTTGGACCGTGAACCGTTGATTGCGGCCCCCGCAGTACTTCGACCTGTTCCATGTCCCAGGTGCCGCGAGATCCGCGCCGCAAGGCTTCCGATGACTGAGCAACACCGTCTATGATGACAGAGATAGTCGGTGCAGAATTCTCCGGCTCAGAAACCCCATCGGCACTGACACCGCGAATCTGCATTCCCTTGTTGCCCTGGCTGCTGGGAAAATGCCGAACATTGGCCATTGTGTTAAAGATATCCGACAATTCATCCAGCTTGTATTTGTCGATATCGTCTGCCGTGGCGACCCCCACGCTGGTCGTGGTGTCCAAGTAACTGCGGTTGAACTTTTCGCCCTGAATCGTCAGGGGCGACAGGATCAGGGGACCCGTTGCAAGATTTTGCACGATAGCGATACCATTTTCATCGCTGCGCCAAACGAAATCAGTACCACTGAGCAGTGCGGTAAGCCCCTCTTCGATTGACATTGTACCATTCACACCCTCCGTTTGCGCGCCTTCCACCAGGGATGGGCTGACCGAAATCTGAATATTGGCCTGCATCCCAAAAGCCGTGATCGCGTCAGCAAGGGGCTGGGCCGCGATGGTGAAATTTTTGCGCGCCTGCACTTCTGTCTGAGCACTTGCCTGTTGCAGGTTGGCGATACCCGTCGTGCATAGAAGTGCTGCGGTTAGGACAGACACCCTGATTGGGACTGCGCAGAACTGACCGGCCAACCGAATGGCGGTGGTGAAAATCGTCATGAGAAAACCCCTCCTGGAAACAGACAATGGATTGATTATGAGAATCAATCTCAATTACTACTGCTTCGTTGACGCTGAGGGGGCGGTGATGTTCAGAAAAATTTGAAAGTTTTTTGATCAGTCGCGACTGACGACCAAAATCCAGGGGGAGAGTTTCCGTACGTGAAAGCCATGCGAGCGCGCCATGACATTCAAAGCCCTTTCTGGATGCTGCAAGTCAAAGACGCCCGTCACCATTTGATCTGCCAGCGTATCATCGGCAACCAGAATATATCCCTTGAAATAGTGCGACAGTTCATCGAGTACCCAATCCAGTCGATCATTTTCTGCAATCAACTGGTTCCGGCGCCAGGACGCAATTCTCTCAGGGGATAGAGTACTGTGTTGCCAAGCACCCGACGCCTGAAGCACCAGTTGTTCCCCTGGCCGGAGAGGATTTGGAGAATCTCGAAGGCCTGGCGCAGCGACGGATACCAGCCCATCGGCAACCGACACCGCATATCCACCCTCATCCAGATCGACCTCAAAGGCAGTTCCATGCACTGTTACTTCCATCGCACCGGCCTTCACGACAAAGGGGCGCGATTGGTCCGACGTGACGCTGAAATAAGCACGCCCCTGATACAGCGAAACAGTGCGCGCGTCAGATGTGAAGGACACTGACATCGATGAATTTGGTGCCAGAACAATTTCTGACCAATCCTGAAGCAGGACCTCCCGCGATTCCGCCGTATGGGTTTCGTAATCGCCTGACGATGAGAATGGATCAACAGCTACAATAGCCAGTAAAAGAGCAAAGGCGAAGCCCAGGCCAAAGCCAACAGCCCTGCTCCGGTGTCGGGAGCCGGCGGACCGTCGCGGGGCATTTGATGGGTCGCCAGACTTCTGCGCGGGATCGTCCATATCTTCCGCTTCCTGGTCGTAAATCGCTGACAGCATCATTGCGGTGCGTTTTGTCTGATCCCATTCCACGCGATTGCCTGGATCAGCGCTCAGCCATGCCTGAAACCTCTGCTCAAGCGCTGGATCGTCCGGCTGCTCACGCAGGGCTATCAGCCAATCAGATGCTGATTCAGGGTCGCCAATATCTTTGGAAATATCGATCATTGTTCTCAAATATTATCTTTACCCAGCCAGAACGGAAGGGCTGTTAGGTAGACGTACAAACCCGCCCGAATGTTCAAATCCAAATCTAAACAACGCCCGCCTGCATATTTGTTTCAGTGCATCTTTGGTCGATTCAATCGCTGCCGACAATGCTCAACACCATGCTTGACCAGGGCATGAGCCTGTCCAAGAGAGACATCCAGCGCAGCTGCGACGTCACGAAGCGTCCTTTCCTCTTGCCAGTAAAGCTTCAGGGCACGTTGCGTGCGATCTGGCAATTCCGCAATGGCCTGGCGCAACAACGCAATCTCATTCCGGTCAATTGCAATCTGCTCTGGACCCGGGCGCAATGGATCGACCACTTCCGCCAGGGCTGTGGAATCCTGGACCACGCGCAGTGTATCGCGGGCAATTTTCCGTCTTGCGTCCAGCGACAGGGTGCGGACGATGGTCCGCAAATAGGCCAGAGGCTCTTCAATATGTTGCTTTCGGGCCGCCCGAACGAACTTCATCCAAGCCTCTTGCAGGACATCTTCCGCCGCAGCCATATCGCCAACAATAGACATGGAAAAGCGCACAAGCTCATCTCTGTTCCGGTCATAGATTGACAAAAGCTCGTTGTGCGAATGCATGAGGGCCAAAAATAAGTGAATGATTATTACTTGATATCGCGAATAGTTCTTAATTGCAATGACGCGCTACCCTAACTGATGGCAAGGGTACTGACCGGGCGGTGATGACCCGCACCCCAGGTAATCATCAAGCACAGGGGAATTCTCCAGGTATGAAATTACATAACCTTACGCATCCGGTTGTGTATTTGGTAAAGCGCGCCGCAGGTCTGACAAGAAGGCTTGGGCGGGTTGCGGCAGTTCCTGTTCAGGATTGGTCAGGATCGCCAATTCGAAATAGATTGCCGGCTGAAATGGACGCCAGACGATTCCGTCCCCTAAATCCGCCATCCCATTGACCGCATCGATAATCGCCAGCCCTGCACCCGCGCGCACCATATTGCGCGCGATTGCAAAATAGGATGCAGATACGCGCCGGTAAATGGTCACATGTTCGGCCGCACAGATCCCATCCACCTGGCGATCTATGCTGTGGTCGCCGGTAATTGCAATGATGGACTGATCCCGCAGATGATGTGGGTATAGCACTGATTCCCGGGCCAGTGGATGCCCCTGGGGAAGCACGGCGACACACCGTGAGCGAATAATTTCTGTTGTCAGACCGGGAATTGGAACAGGTGCATCGATCAGACCGATATCCGACTGTCGCCCGGCAACCCAGGACGCGATCTTGCGGGAACTGCGAACCAGCAAGTCAACCCGGACACGGGTATGAACCTTTTGGAAGTCCGCAATAACCCAGGGCAGAAGATTGATGGCGCATGCCCCGTTGCTGGAAATATTGATAACACCAACCCCTCCGCCCCTGATTTGGGCCGCACGGGTCTTGATTCGCTCAATCGACAGCAATCCCTGCTCCGTCTCATGGTGCAGCAATTGTGCTTCATCGGTTGGTTCAAAATATCCTTTGGAGCGATGAAACAGTTGAAAACCTAAATCCTGTTCAAACTTGGACAATGCAATACTGACCGCCGGGCGGGTAAGGTTCAGCATTTCCGCCGCCCTGGAAACAGACCCCATCTCCATAACCGCATGGAAGACTTCTAAAGACCTTAAAGAGATATGCATTTCCATCCTGACCGGCGCCGTTGCCGCCTGTTTGGGGCCGTTACACCCAGACGCTTGTTAAATTAATCGAAATTATACGACACAATAATTAAATTGACGATATGGGAAAAGGCCATTGATAGTGAGCGACACCATCAGGATCCGAAGGGAATTCACAGTGGTTCGTGCAGCGCAGTTGATGCGCATTCAAGGGGGAATGGGGTATTTTGATTACGGAAACTATTGCTACGGGTGCTGCGAATAATTTTTCAGCGCGATCACAATCGGATGGGCTGTTTACAAATAACTTTAAGGAAACACCGGTTTGGTGGGATGATGCGCAACCGCTGGACTTGTCGCCCCGCAACGACAATGGGGATGTGCACAGCATTCTGCCCAATCGCGTCGATGTCGCCGTTATCGGGTCAGGCTATACCGGGTTGAATGCAGCGCTGGAAACGGTCCGCGGGGGCCGCAGCACACTGGTCCTGGATGCAGAGCAGGCCGGATGGGGGTGCAGTTCGCGCAATGGTGGGCAGATCAGCACAAGCATAAAGCCCAGCATCGAAAAACTGGCAAAAAAATTTGGTGTGGAGCGCGCGATTGCCATTCACCGTGAGGGTCAATCTGCCCTGGAATGGATCGGCGACTTCATCCGCAACGAAGCCATTGAATGCGATTTCAATCATGTCGGCCGTTTCCATGCCGCCCACACGCCTGCGCATTACGAAATGCTGGCCCAGGACGCGAAGCAAAAGACTGCCGATATGGCTGAAGTCGAAATGATACCGCGCAGCGAACAGCGCAAAGAGCTTGGATCGGACGCCTATTTCGGTGGTGCTTTGTATCCAAACCATGCCTCTTTGCACCCTGCAAAGTATCATTCAGAACTGCTGAAGCGGGTGCTGGATGCCGGGGCGCAAGTGCTTGCCCATACGCCCGTATTGCAAATTGAAAAATCCAAAGATGGTTTTGTTTTAACAACAAACCGCGGCACCCTGATGGCCCGCGATGTTGTCGTCGCAACCAATGGCTATTCTGGAAAAGTTCTACCCTGGCTGCGGCGTCGTATTATACCGATTGGCAGCTATATCATCGCGACAGACGTCCTTCCAGAATCGCTGGTCAATGAATTATTCCCTAAAAACAGGATTGCCAGCGACACGTGCCGCGTTGTCTATTATTATCGCGCGTCGCCAGACCGTCGCAGAATTGTCTTTGGCGGTCGCGTCAGTGCGCGGGAAACCGATCCAAAACTCAGCGCACCGGCTTTGTACAAGGATATGACCCGCATATTCCCGGAACTGCGGAATTACAGGATTTCGCACAGCTGGGCGGGAACAGTTGCGTATAGTTTTGATACATTGGCCCATTGCGGGCGGCATGACGGGATGTATTACGCGGCCAGTTACTGCGGGTCCGGTGTTTCCATGGCCAGCTATCTGGGCATGCGGACCGGCAAGCGGATTCTGGGTCTAGAGTCTGGCAAAACTGCGTTTGATGATCTGCCATTCCCGACACGCCCCCTTTACTATGGAACGCCTTGGTTTCTGCCAGCGACAGTCGCCTGGTATCGTTGGTGCGATACACGCGCCAGTGAAAAGGCCAAACGTCACGCGGCCCCTTTGGGTCGGTAAAAGTCTCCCAGTCTGCAAAATGCGGGATTGGGATTTAAGGAAGTCGACGCACCAATCTTTCGGGATCTGAACAAGCGGCGGCGAATAAGAAATCGGGGGACGGCTGTCGTACCGCCGATCTAACACAGAGGAGTAGTATGATGAAACACAAGATTATTTTGGCCAGTGCGGCAGCGGCTCTGCTGGCCAGTTCGGCAATCACCGGCAGCGTTTATGCTGAGGACACAGTGACGATCGCGTCATGGGGTGGGTCATATCAGGAATCCCAGAGCAAGGCGCTGTTCGTTCCGGCAAGTGAAGCGATGGGCGTTACGGTCAAGGAAGAAACCTACGGCGGTATGTCCGATGTGCGCCTGCAAGTCGGAACCGGCGCAGTTACGCTGGATATCGTTGTCAGCGGGTCCGGCAGTGCTGCGCGCGCTGGCGTGGAAGGCCTGTTAGAGCCACTGGATTACTCCGTGATCGACGTTTCCTCCTTCTATCCGGGAACTTATGACAAATATTGCGTCGGCGGTGATGTCTTCTCCGTGGTAGCCGCCTGGAACACGGAAACTTATGGCGAAGATGGTCCCAAGAGCTGGGCCGACTTTTTTGACACTGAAAAATTCCCTGGCAAACGCGCCTATCGTGGCAAGGTTGCCGGTGCTCTTGAGCCCGCCTTGATGGCCGATGGGGTGCCTATGGAAGATGTCTATAAGGTCCTGGATTCAGAAGAAGGGATCGAACGCGCCATTAACAAGATCCGCACCATCAAGGATCACATCGCGGTCTTCTGGTCCTCTGGTGCGCAACAGGCACAGTTGATGAAAGACGGTGAAGTCGACATGACCACCGGTTGGAATGGTCGCTTTGATGTCGCGAAAGCGGATGGCGCCAAAGTATCCTATACCTTTAATCAGGCATTGCTGGATTACGATTGTTTCGCCATCCCCAAAGGTGCGCCAAACAAAGATCTGGCGATGAAGTTCCTGGCTGAAATCTCCAAACCGGAATATCAGGCCAACCTGCCCAAATACATCACCTACGGCCCAACCAACAAGGCCGCCTATGATCTGGGTACAATCGATGCGGATGTTGCTATGGCGCTGCCGTCACATCCAGACAATGCGGCCAAACAGCTGCCAATCAGCCTGGAATGGTACGAAAAATGGGAAACCATTGCGGCTGAAAAATATCAAGAAATGCTGACAGAATAAGGTAAGCATGGATTAGGGTGCGGCTGTCTGGTTGGACATCCGCACCCCCTTTTCCTGCATAAACGCACCGCTTAAAGACTGCGCGTTTAAGAGACCATTTCGCCTAAAGGGAGTTTGCGTGTGACCAATCAAGACAGAGAAGCTCTGCCCATCACGATCCGCGGCGTGACCAAAGCCTATGGTCGCACAAAGGCCCTGGATGCGGTTGATCTGGATATTAAAGAGGGCGAGTTCCTGACCCTGTTGGGACCGTCTGGATCCGGCAAGACAACATTGTTGATGGTCCTGGCCGGCTTCACCAGACCCGATTGCGGCAGCGTTTTGTTTGGGGATAAGGAAGTCATCCACATGCCCCCGCATCTGCGCGATGTCGGAATGGTTTTCCAAAGCTATGCCCTGTTTCCGCATATGACGGTTGCAGGCAATATCGGGTATCCGCTGCGTGTGCGCGGTATATCAAAGGACGAGATTGAGAAGCGCTGTGAATGGGCGCTGGAAACGGTTCAGTTGGGTGGTTACGGCGAACGCCGTGTCGAACAGCTGTCGGGCGGACAAAAGCAGCGTGTCGCGCTTGCCCGGGCCATCGTTTTTGAACCCCAAATTCTGTTGATGGATGAACCGCTGTCCGCACTGGACAAGAAGCTGCGCGATCATATGCAAATTGAACTGCGCCGCCTGCATGAAAAATTGGGCATGACGACAGTGTATGTTACCCATGATCAACGGGAAGCGCTGACCATGTCCGACCGTATTGCGGTTGTGAACCATGGCAAGCTGATGCAGGTCGACACCCCGGACCGGATCTATGACCAGCCCGCCAATCGCTTTGTCGCAGATTTCATTGGGGATTCTGCCTTTCTGCCGGTCACGCGGTCGGGCAATACAGCCTCTTACGCAGGAACGGTTCTTAAGATTGATCACGCCCTGCCGGACGGCGACCTGCTGCTGATGATCCGCCCGGAACGCCTGAAAATTCAAACCGGAACCATGTCGGATGGCAGCAACAGTTTTGAAGGCATTGTCAGTGATGTTGTCTATCAGGGCGACAGTTTCGCCCTATACGCAACCCTGCCCGATGGACAATCCGTCAGTTTACGGGGTGTCATTCGATCATCCACCCTATCTGCCTTACCGAAAGTCGGCGCGCCCATAAAGTTATATCTGGAGCGTGAAGATACTATCCTGATTTCTGCGGCGGAGGCGTAACGATGACAGCCAGCAGCATTTCAGACACATCCCCACAAGGTCAGGACCTGAACGCAGGCGTTCTGAAACGGAATGCATGGTGGGAGCAATTCACCCAATTTGGATTATGCTCCCCCGCCCTGCTGTTGGTTCTGATTATTTTGGTCCTGCCAGTCGGATGGCTGTTCTCCGTCTCTTTCATTGGTGCAAGTGGTGAATTCTCGCTTGAGAATTATTCGCGCATGATAGAGAGCAAATCCTATTATCGCATCTTCATCACCACATTCCAGGTCAGCCTGCTCAGCACAGGATTGTGTATCCTGATCGGATATCCGTTTTCATATTTTCTATCGCAACTGCCAAGCCGCCTTGCATCCCTGTGTCTGATCACGGTTTTACTGCCATTCTGGACATCCCTGCTGGTGCGCACCTATGCCTGGCTGGTCCTGTTACAGCGCAAAGGCCTGGTCAATGATTGGGCGATCCAGTTGGGGTTGTGGGAAGAGCCGATCAAACTGGTGCATAACATGACGGGAACGCTGATTGGCATGGTCCATATCATGCTGCCGTTTCTGGTCCTGCCCCTGTACAATTCCATGAAAGCAATTGATCGCAGCTATTTGAATGCCGCGTCCAATCTGGGGGCATCCCCTGTTCGAATTTTCTGGACCGTGTTCTTCCCCTTATCGACACCCGGGCTTTTTGCAGGCGCGCTGATCGTTTTTGTCCTGTGCCTTGGTTTCTTTGTGACACCAGCGGTATTAGGTGGCGGGAAAGTCATCATGGTCTCCATGAAAATCGCATCCAATATTGAGCTTTTTGTGAATTGGGGAGCGGCAAGTGCGCTGGGCGTCATCTTGCTGCTGCTGACAATGTTGATCCTGTGGTTTGCCGGTCGCTTCCTGGGATTTGACAGAATGGCGGGGAGTGGCGTCGGATGAGAAACTGGTTAAACCGTTCGGTCTCAGACACTCAAATTACGGTAAGACAGCGCCTGTGGCTCTATGTCTTCTCCACCATCATCATGATCCTTCTGGTGGCGCCGACGCTGATTGTTATCCCGATGTCATTTTCAGATTCTCAGTATCTGGAATTCCCGCCCAGGGTCCTTTCCAGCCGATGGTATGAAAACTACTTTGGGTCTCCAGAATGGATGTCTGCGACAGTAACGTCCTTTCTGACCGCCTTTCTGACAATGCTGGTGGCAACCCCCATTGGGGTGCTGGCCGCCTATGGTCTGCACAATTCCAGCAAAAAGGTCAGCAAGATCGTGTTCATCCTGCTGATCACACCGATGATGGTGCCCCTGATCCTGATCGCGATTGGCACCTTCTACATCTATGTGAAACTGCAAATCCTGTACACGCTGACGGGGCTGGTATTGGCGCATTCCTTATTGGCATTGCCGCTGGTGCTGATCGTCACAGCGTCTGCCCTGAAAAGTTACGACATGAATTTGGAAATGGCGGCGCGCAGTTTGGGGGCCGCGCGCTGGTGGGCCTTCCTGACCATCACGCTGCCACAAATCCGGTTCGCCGTGATCACGTCGGCATTGCTGTCCTTTCTGACATCTTTCGATGAAGTGGTGATCGCGATGTTCATCTCTGGCGGGGACAATCCGACGCTGACTCGAAACATGTTCAACGCCTTGCGCGATCAGATCGATCCGACCATTGCCTCGATTTCCACGATAATGATCGTCGTAACATCCCTGCTGATGACCATTGCGCTGCTGTTTGGCAAAACCGATACAAAGAGTTCAAAGTGATCCCAGAAACAAGTGCAGCAGACTATGACTTTATCATAGTCGGGGCGGGTTCAGCAGGATGCGTGCTGGCCAATCGCCTGTCGGAGAATGGGAAATATTCAGTTTGTATTCTGGAGGCGGGCGGAACGGATCGCAGATTCTGGGTCGCTGTTCCTTTGGGATATGGCAAGTTGTTCTATGACCAGACCGTCAACTGGTGTTACAGGACAGAGCCGAGCGACGGATTTGCCGGACGTTCGGATTACTGGCCCCGTGGCAAGCTGTTGGGCGGGTCCAGTTCCATCAATGCAATGGTCTTCATCCGTGGGCAAAAGGAAGACTATGATGATTGGGCATCCGCTGGAAATCCCGGTTGGGATTGGCAGTCGGTCTTGCCCTTCTTTAAAGGACTGGAAACCTTCGAGGCTGGCGGCGATGCTTATCGCGGTGCGGCGGGGCCACTATCTGTTTCCCGGGCGGATCATAAAGCACACCCTCTATGTGCTGCTTATTTCCAGGCGGCGGATGGCGTCGGATTACCATTCAATCCGGATTTTAACGCCGCCAACCAGGAAGGGGTGGGCTTTTACCAGGTAACGACAAAGAACGGTCGCCGGCATTCCGCTGCGAAAGCGTTTCTGCGACCCGCTATGGGCCGCAAGAATTTAACCGTGATCACCGGGGCCTTGACGACACGCATTGATTTTGACGGCACCCATGCGGTCGGCGTGACCTATCGCAAGAACGGCACGGATTGTACACTGCGGGCCGGGCGATCCGTCATCCTATCGGCAGGCGCGATCAATTCCCCGCAATTGCTACAATTATCTGGGGTCGGACCGGCAGAACTGCTGCGTAAACACGGCATTACACCAGTGCTGGACCAGCCCCATGTCGGCGCCAACCTGATGGACCATGTCGGCATAAACTATACCTACCGCGCAAACATCCCCACATTGAATACTATTCTGCGACCCTGGTGGGGCAAACTGTGGGTTGGTCTGCAATATATACTGACACGCACCGGCCCCCTGAGCCGAAGCATCAATCAAGCAGGCGGTTTTTTTAAAACCGATCCAGCCAAACCGAGACCGAACATGCAGCTGTACCTGCAAGCACTTTCAACCCTGAAGCCAAAACAGGGGGAGCGTCCCTTACTGACGCCTGATCCCTATCCCGGCTTTTCCATCGGCCTGTCGAATTGCCATCCCTATAGTCGGGGATATCTTGAGATTACATCCGCCGATCCGACAGTCCCACCGCGCATAGTCGCAAATCCCTATGATGATGAGCGCGACGTGCAGGAGATGCTGAAGGCCGTCAAACTTGTCAGGGAAATTGCAGCCCAGCCCGCCATGGCGTCCTTGATTGAGGAAGAGCTTTTGCCGGGCCCAGACTGTCAGAGCGATGAGGACATGATTGCAGATATCAGACGACGCAGTGGAACCGTCTATCATCCCAGCGGCACCTGTCGCATGGGCCCGGATGCTGCCAGTGCCGTCGTTGATTCAAGATTACGCGTCCATGGCCTGTCAGGCCTTCACGTTGTTGATACATCAATTTTTCCCAATATTGTCTCTGGCAACACCAATGCATCGGCCATGATGATTGGGGCTAAGGGGGCTGCGATGATCTTAGAGGATGTCCGATCATGAAAATCACCAAACTGGAAACCTTCAGCATTCCAGCCGTCGCCTTCACGCGGCTGACTACAGAAGACGGATCGACCGGATGGGGACAGGTATCGACCTATAATGCCGATATCACAGCCCAGGTCTTCCATCGACAGGTTGCACGGTGGGCCATAGGGCGCGACACCGGCGATCTGGGCGTTCTGGTGTCAGAGATTCCAGAACGGGAACATAAATTTCCAGGTTCCTATATTTATCGCGCAATTGGTGGCTTGGACACGGCGATCTGGGATTGGCGCGGCAAGCAGGCGGGTAAGCCGGTCGTTGAATTGCTGGGCGGCAGTGCCGGGACAATCCGCGCCTATGCATCCTCTATGAAGCGCGACATCACGCCCAAGGATGAGGCCGCACGGTTCAAGCGCCTTCAGGATGCCCATGGCTTTGATGCGTTCAAATTCCGGGTGGGGTCAGAATGCGGTCATGACAAGGATGAATGGCCAGGACGCAGCGAAGAAATTGTGCCAACGGTCCGCAAAGCCTTGGGCGAGTCCGCAACCCTGTTGGTCGATGCCAATTCCTGCTATTCCCCCGCCCGCGCGATAGAGCTGGGCGCGATGCTGGAAGACAATGGCGTCAGCCATTTTGAAGAACCCTGCCCTTATTGGGAAATGGAACAAACTGCCGAGGTCACAAAGGCCCTGTCTATCGATGTGACCGGTGGGGAACAGGATTGGGACCTGCACCATTGGAAGCGCATGATCGCCATGCGCGCCGTCGACATCATCCAACCAGACGTCATGTATATGGGTGGGATGGAACGCATTCTGAAAGTTGCCGCCATGGGGGCGGAAGCTGGCCTGCCCTGCACGCCCCATTGCGCCAATCTGTCCCTGGTGACCTTGTTTACCATGCATTTGTTACGGGCCATTCCCAATGCCGGAAAATATCTGGAATTCTCCATTGAGGAAGCGGATTACTATCCCTGGCAATACGACCTGTTCGTGGAATCCCCCTATACCATCACGGATGGCAAGGCGACGGTTACTGACGCGCCGGGCTGGGGTGTTGAAATCAACCCGGACTGGCTGGCCCGCGCAACCTATCAGGTCACCAAGTTGGAGGCCTAGATTAAGCATTGTTGTAATACCGAAAAACTGTAGAAATAGCGTTGGACGTCCGTCTCACCTTCTTCGCATACTTCAAGGACCCATCATGATCGATTTGAAAACATTTGCCGATTTGGCCGGTCAGCCAGTTGGTGAATTCTCCCCGAAGCCGACGACTATAACGCCTGGCCAAAAGGAAGCTTCCGCCCCGCTTTGGACCTCCGCCGATGGGTTGACGCATATTGGCGTATGGGAATGCACGCCAGGTGTCTTTACCGCGGATCGCACGAAATCAGCAGAATACTGTCACATCATTTCGGGGACTGCGACCGTCAAGAATAGTGACGGCAGCGGTCAGCGCGACCTTGGCCCAGGTGACCTGCTGATCCTTCCGCTGGGCTGGACCGGCGAATGGACGATCCATACCCATATCCGGAAACTGTATGTGATCAACGCGGTGGCATAAGTTTCGGTTCAGCCTGAAAGACCGCCGGGCTCAATCGATCCCACCTAGTAGGAACGGGGCATGCCAAGCACATGCTCCGCCAGGTAACTTAGGATCAAATTCGAGGATATCGGCGCGACCTGATACAGACGCGTCTCCCGGAACTTGCGCTCAATGTCATATTCCTCGGCAAAGCCAAAGCCGCCATGTGTCTGAACACAGGCTTCTGCTGCCATCCAGGACGCCTCTGCGGCCAGCATCTTGGCGATATTCGCCTCTTCGCCACAGTCTGCGCCAGCCTCATACAGACCAGCGGCGTGATGGACCATCAATTCGGCGGTTCGCATATGCGCATAGGCCTTTGCCAAAGGAAACTGGATGCCCTGATTCTGGCCGATTGGGCGCCCGAACACGACCCGTTCGCAGGCATAGGCCGATGCCTTTTCCAGGAACCATTTCGCATCCCCAATGCATTCCGCCGCGATTAAGATGCGTTCAGCATTCATGCCAGACAGGATATAGCGAAACCCCTTCCCCTCTTCGCCCAGCAGGTTTTCGACAGGGACCTTAACATTTTCAAAAAAGACTTCTGTCGTTGAGTGATTCATCATCGTGCGGATCGGCTTAATGGTCATGCCATCCTTCTTTGCCTCACGCATATCGACGATCAGGACGGACAATCCGTCAGAGCGTTTCTTAACGTCCTCTTTCGGGGTTGTCCGCACCAACAGCAGCATAAGATCTGAATGTTCAGCGCGGCTGGTCCAAACCTTCTGACCATTGACGATGTAATGATCCCCCTCACGACGCGCAAAGGTGCGCAGGGATAGCGTATCGGTGCCACTGGTCGGTTCCGTGACCCCGAATGCCTGAAGGCGCAACTCTCCAGACGCAATCTGAGGGAGATAGCGCTGCTTCTGCTCGTCATTTCCATGCCGCAGGACCGCCCCCATCATATAGATCTGAGCATGACAGGCGGCGCCATTGCCCCCTTGCCTCTGAATCTCCTCGAGGATTGCAACGGCCCCGGACAGCGCCATGCCAGAACCACCATATTCTTCAGGAATCAAAACCGACAGATATCCAGCGTCAGACAGCGCCTTAACAAAATCGCTGGGATAAGCCGACTCCCTGTCCAGCGCGCGCCAATATTCAGGCGGAAACTCTTGGCACAGCCTACCGATGCTCTCTCGGATCTGAACAATCTCTTCATTCTCATTGAGGGATTTAAACTGCATGGAATCCTCTTACCTCTTGGAACGGTTCCCACGCATCATGCGGTTACAGAAAGCTCAAGAAAAGCCGAAACAAGGCAGACCATCATATAGGACAAAAAGCTAAACCCTTATGGTGCATTTAAAATTCTGGTTGCACTTGTATCGTGTAACATTGGACAGAATGAATGAAGCACCGGCCAGATAACAGACCGACCTTCGGCATGGCCCCGTTGCCCCGGTGCTCAGAAACCGTCGCGATTTTAACCTTAACTGCCGTCTTTCTCGCTCGTTATGCGACGATATTTGAAAGCCCATAAAATGGCGGCAACTGGAAAGAAAAGGCCCGCCCAGGACAATACGTCAAACAGCCCATCATCCAGCAATCCCGCGATGAGACCAACCAGTGTCAAAATCGCTAAGAGCAACGGGATTGCGAAAATCTGCCAATTGGTTTTGGCGGTAATGCGACGGTGCTTCATGACCGACTTCCGGAAAACTGGGCGGAATGAGCAGATGATTTGGTCTCTGTTTCGGGGCGCACCGTCTTCATTTTTCCCAACCACAGATACAATCCGCTGACCAGAATGACGACGGCCAGGATATCCAATATGGCCCACAGGACCTTCATCGGCATCCCACCATAATCCCCGAAATGCAGCGGAGAGGACAATCGAAGCGCCGTCATATACCAGGGCATTGTGCGCATCGCGGTGAATTCGCCCGTTTCCGCATCTATCAGGGCCGGTGTCAGCAATTGGCTGGTTGCTGGCGTCGCGCCACGCAGCCAGACCGCGTAATGGTGGTCACTGCTGAACCGGACGCCTGGAAAAGCGACGAATTGCGGGCGCATGCCGGGACTTGCAGATTTTGCGGTCTCAACCGCCTCATGCAGTGAAGAAAAAGTGTCTGGCGTTTCTTTACCGCCATAGATCTGTGTTAGTTCTGAAAGCTGTTGCCAACGCCACAGATCAACCAGGGGCGTTGATATCGTCTGGATTATTCCAGTCACCGTAACAACAGTCAGCCACATCATGGTCACGATGCCCAAGAGGTTATGAAGGTCCAACCATGTCTTTCGGGCCACACGCTTAACTGATGTGCCACCTGTCGGGGATGTCGTCTTTACATCGCCAGCCAGTGCTGCGGAATCCCGCCTACCGCGAACGCGCAGCGTCCCAAAATCCAGCCGCCGCATGAAGGGTGTATAGACAACCACGCCAGAAACAATCGCCAGGATCATAAGGAACCCCATCAGGCCCAGGAAATATTCCCCCCAGGGCCCAAGGAACATATCGGTATGCAGGTCCAGAATGAAGTGCATGATCCCGTCATCGGTAATCGCACCGACGATTTCCGCGCTGCGCAAATCGATTGAGGTGATGTGCATCTGTTCCAACGTCGATCGCGCCACCGGACCGGTCGTGACATTCACGACCGGTCGATCAACATCAAAACTCATGAACAGGCCACGCTCTCCCGGATAAGTATCCAATGCTGTCTGCAAAGCCTCGTCCAAAGACTTCAAAGGCGTTCCGGCCGGCATTTCAGGCAGGGCCTGATCCTCTTCCAGAAGACTTTCGATCTCGTCATGAAAGATCAGCGGCAGGCCTGTCAGGCACAGCATCAACATGAATACTGTGCAGACAAGGCTGGTCCATTTATGCAACCAGATCCAGACTTTAAGCGAACGGTTAGACATTGGCGGCTGCTCCGGCTTCCCTCTTACCCCATCAGAAATTGGTGGAGACCGAGAGTTTCCCTGTCAGCGGCGCCCCTTGCGTTAGATATCCACCCTGCACGGAAGCCCAGTAGGCATTGTTCGTCACGTTTTCGATATTCGCCCGGAACGTAACGTCCTGACCGTCAAAGGTCTGGGTCGTGCGCGCGCCGATATCCAACCGCGACCATTCGGGAACCCGCTTTGTATTCGCCGTATCCTGATATTGCGTTCCGGTATAGATCATCCGGGCGCTTAGTGTGGTTGCGCTGAGATAGGGAAGGTCCCATTCGACACCCATATTGGCCTGATATTGTGGCGCACCGACTGCGAAATTGCCATCATTGGTGCCACCCGCCGTTTTGGACAATTCGGCCTGGGTATAGGTCACGCCGCCTAGAAGATGGATATCCGGGGTCAGGTCCCCAAAGGCTAATAGTTCGATGCCTCGGTTTCGCTGTTCACCATCAATGCCAAAGACATTTGTGGTCGGATCGGTGATCCCGCTGGGTTGGCTGGTCTGGAACACAGCCGCTGACCCACCGATTGTCCCATAATCCAATTTCACCCCAGCTTCATATTGTACAGAGACATAGGGGGGGAAGACCTCGCCAGTATTTGCCGCCGTGGTCGGTGCGGTTGGTCCCTGGGCCAAACCTTCGATCCTGTTGGCATAGAGTGAAATCTGTTCCGTTGGACGGATCACCAGGCCGACAACTGGGGATAATTTGGATTCATTGTAATTCGACGTTTCCCGAAGGCTGGTCCGGTTATAGCCCTTCACCTTGACGGTCTGGTGTCGCGCGCCCAGCGTGACCAGCACTTGATCGTCAACAAATCCCAGCGTGTCCGAGACGAAATAGCTTCTGAGCCAGGATTCACTGACTTTTGGCAGGTCCTGCAGGTCCCCACCGGTGGATGTCGCGTTGGGAATGGACACGCTGACTGGATTATAGATGTTCGTATTTTGACTTGACCCGAAAACGAAGGAGTTGCGATTGACCGTGTGGAAAGCGGACATGCCCGCATTCATCTGATGGGTGACATCACCGGTTTCCGCCTGAGCACGCCCCCCAAACTGACCGCTTAAGGTCTGATCCTCACGCGGAACGTCCAATCGCCCGATTGTGGCATCCCCGGCAACATTCGTCACCGTTGGGCTGGCATAAATTCCGTCCTCTCGCATAAAGCGATAGCCAACCGCGCCATACAGGGTCAGCGAGTCCAGCACATCATATTCACCCCGCATCTGGATGAAGCGATCTTCCAGGTTAGAAAAGGAATAGTCTGTCCCATAATTGGTATTCGCATCAGGCGCGTCGGGAATGACCGACGAACTGACATTGACGACCGGGCGCCCCTTGTCGATCCGCTGTGATTGCAGCAGCGTATCCAGGGTCAATCGCACCTTTTCACCGCGATAATCCAAGGCCGCAGAGGCAAGGCGAGAGGTGCGTTCCTCGTCGTCAATTGCAGTTTCGCCTTGTCGTGAAGAAAGATTGACGCGCATGCCAAACGCATTGTCAGCCCCAAACCGGCGACCAACATCTGCATGCCCGCCAAATTCTGACGTCATTCCATATTTACCGGTCAGAGAGGTTATCGGTGTGTCTTCAGCACGCTTTGGCACCAGATTAATAGTGCCCCCCGTCCCGGTGCTTCCCGGCGGGATACCGTTCACAAAGGCACTGGCCCCCCGAAACACTTCCACCCGTTCATAGGCGTCGATATTGGCGATCTACCGAGGTGTCGTCCCGTACAGCCCGTCCATCGACACATCTTCCATGGCCAATGGGAAACCACGCACCACAAAAAGTTCTGAAAAGTTCCCAAAACCATACCCGCTTCGAACCGATGGATCATTGGCCATCACATCCGCAATTGATTCCGCCTGCTGATTGCGGATTGCCTGCTCTGTATACCCGGTCGCGCTGAACGGCGTTTCCATCATGTCCTGATTTCCCAGCACCCCGATCCGGGCGCCCCGCGCCACCTGGCCACCGGCATAAGGGCTGGGCAGATTCTCGATGTCGGATAGGGGGGAGGTTCCAGTTCCCGCTACCGTAACGGGATCCAGCAAGATCGTTGATCCCGTTTGTTCGGCACGCTTTTCGATGGCGATGGTCGATCCATCGACCATGCGATAGGTCAGATCGCTGCCGGCCAAAAGCGTCGCCACGGCCTCGTCTGAGGTCATTTCGCCCGTCACAGCAGGGGATTGAATACCGCGCACAAGGGCTCCATCCACCGTCACCTGAAGCCCGGATTGTTGCCCGAATACGGCCAGCGCACTGGCCAAAGGCTGTGCCGGAATATCATAGTTCTGAACAGATCCGGTGTCGGCCTGGGCCAACTGCAACGGTGTCATGCCCCACAACGGGGCCTGAGAAGCGGCAAATGACTGTTTTTGAGTCTGTAAACCCTGCGGTCGGGCTTCTTGTGCTGCCACTGGGCCATGGCTCAGCACGGCAACCAGCGCCGTCGTCACCAATAGGGCGCTGACTCTCAAACTCCGGTTTTTGCGGATATTGCACGCACAGTTTATCGCCATTGTATCTCTCCGGTCTTAATTCTGATTGGCAGAAACAGATCGTCTTCGCATGGCGATGGCTGTGCGAATGCGTCTTATTTCCATTGTTCTCCTGCAGAGACGATGGCCGAGAGCGCCTTTCTAAAAAAAACTTTTGGAAAATTTATATACTGTTGATTTTAAAAGATTCTTTTATTTTTCGGATAAAATCAGAAACCAGGGCGTGACACGCCACAGCGTCAGGTTATGCGCCAGGGCGACCGCCCGAACCGCATTTTCCGGGTCGGTAAGACTGTAGTATCCTGTGATCGGTCGATCTGCCAGACCCGGATTGGCCAGGATCACAGCGCCGGGAAGATAATCCTGTAATTGATCAAGGACCGCGCCCAACGGTTCGTCCTGAACAACAAGTCGGTCTTCCCGCCATGCCGCGACCTGAGACGGGGAAATTACCCGCAACGCAACCGCCCCCAATCGGTCAATAGACGCAGATTGGCCCGCAATCAGGGTTTCAGAAACCGTTTGGGTGGCTGAGTGATAGTCAATCCGCACACTGCCTTCACTTACCGCGACCGTATTCCCGTAATCATTCAAGCGAACCGAAAATTGCGTTCCCGTGACCGTCGTGACGAGGTCACCACTGAGAACGCGGAATGGCCAGTCAGAATTCTTTTCGACCGAGAAGTAAGCACTGCCGGAAAGCAGATCTATACGGCGCTCCTTTGTCGTAAAATCAATGGCAAGGGATGTTTCCGGTGCCATCGTGACCGTGCTGCCATCCTGCAATGTGACGATGCGTGTTTCAGCCGTACCAGTCACGTAATCAGATTGAAGCTCCCTTGAAATGGTTGGCAGAAATGCGAGCAACAGACAGGCCGCCACCGCAAGCCCCACCAAGGACCCCCAGCCACGGTGCGGGCGGTTTTGGTTTCTGACGGATCTCATAGGCCTGCCAACCGTTGCATCGGTCGCTGATTTTGCCAGGGTCTTCTGGTGTCCCCAAACTTCCTTGAATACCGGTGGGGTGTCACGAATCATAATGTCGACCTGTCCGCTCGCCTGCCAGGCCTTGGAATGAAGAGGAGAGGCATTTAACCAGGCCGAAAACGCTTTCTGCAAATCGGGGTCGTCCGGGTCGTCCTGCAACAGGATCAACCAGTTTGTCGCCTCCCGTGACGCGGTTTCCAGTGCTTGGGGCGGGTCGTCGGTCATGCTGTTCCTCAAACTGCGGCAATTGACGGAAGCCGGGCGAGCGCCGACCCTGTGATAAATGAAGCCATCCATTGATAAAGGACGGTTACCATGCGGTATTTTCTAGAAAATAATTGAGTTACAGGATCAAGGCCACCCCAAGCGTCGCTTGCAATGGTCTACACCCTCTGCAACCAATATATGCGCCATTGGCAGGGATATGTTCAAGGTGGCAGCAATCTCGCGCAGTTTGAACCCACCAATACGGTGCATTTCCAGCGCAATGCGGGTTCGCCTGGGCAATTCCGCCATCGCATCCTGAACCTGCGAAAGCTGATCCCGATACAGGGCAATCGTTTCTGGCGTTGCCGTTGACGGTGCGTCGTGCCCCCCCTGACCATCGTCGCGCTGGTTTAACAGGGTCCGCTGTTCCCGCGCGGTTTTACGATGACCATCAATCGCCAGGTTACGCACGATCCGATACAGATAATTTCGGGGTTCATCCAGCCGCCGCCGGTCGGTCGCCTGGGACAGGCGCATCCAGGCTTCCTGGACCAGATCTTCCGCATTGGCGCGATTGCCGGTTAATCCAGACGCATAATCGACCAGTGCCGCCCTATGCGTTAGAAAAAGGTCCTGTATATTGGCATTCTGTCCCAAACTGAACGATCCTTTATCGATCCTGAACGCGACGGACAGCCTGTGACCCAACTGTCAGCCTGATAGAAATCGAGCGTATTAATACTAATAATCATTCGCAAATTAATCTTGTAGCGGTACATATCTCGCAATGCAACAGCCCTATATACGGACGGACCATCCGCACCGCGTCCGGCGATTGAACATTGGGACACCGCACGGCACACCGATATCTGTCGTGCCGACCGGAAGAATTCAGTTTAGGAACGCGTTTAGGCTGAGAGTAACATTCCCTGGGCCTGATTACTGGGCGCACGATGAAATTTTCCATCCTGCATGATCGCCACAATACGCTTCTTGTCCTGCAATATCCGAACATCGCGCAACGGGTCCCCATCGACCAGAAGCATGTCTGCCAGATAACCTTCCTTGATCTGACCCAGCTCGTTGCCCATGCCCATGATCTGGCCGCCCAGCTGGGTGGCAGACTGAATCGCCTCCATCGGGGTCATGCCAATCAGATCGACAAAATATTCAATATCCTTGGCATTCGTGCCATGCGGCGTCCAGGCGAAGCCATAATCACCGCCGATCAGAACCCGGATACCCCGCTTGCGCATTTTCTGCATGGACTCGACGGCATGTTCCAACTCACGCTCATAGGCATCGGTAATCGGTGTACCGGGTTTAATGCCAAATTCCCCTGCATTGCGGGCTGTATTCAACAACCAGGCCAGGCCCGGCGCGACGAAATGTTTGTCCTTATTGGCTTCCAGCATATCCAGCGCTTCTTCATCGGTGAACGAGGCGTGATAGATATTGTGAATACCAAACTGAACGCATTTCTTGATTGATTCCTTGGACCTGGCATGGGCGGCAAGGCGGCGTCCCCGGCTGCGGGCCTCATCACAGGCGACCTTGATTTCGTCATCGGTGAACTGATTTTCTTCAGCCCCCATGCCGGTAATCTCTTCCCCCGACAGGTTCAGCTTGATCGTATCAACGCCCCATTTCATCAAAATTCTTACATTGCGGCGCATGTCTTCAACGCCCGATACCACAATGCCCAGGTTAAGGCCTTCATGATCAATATGCGGCAGGGATGCATCCCCCAGGCCCCCGACAGAAGTAAGCTCCGGCCCGGCGGCGGTATAGCGTGGGCCCGGCACCTTGCCGGACCGAATGGCGTCACGGATCACCACATCCAAACGTGGCTTAGCTGCCGCCGCCCCGCAGCCAGCCGTAAAACCGGCATCCAGCACAATTTTGGACATATAGACGCAATTGAGCATATGCTCTTCAATCGGCATCATCTGAATGGGATTGATCCCCGGCGCATTGTTCCAGCTGAGATGCAGATGCGCGTCTATCAGCCCTGGCATCAGGGTCATGCCACGCCCGTCGATCCGGGTGCTGCCAGTGGTCGACCAACTGTTCAGGCTGCCGCCAAAGCCACTGCCCGTCCGGGTGATGGATTTGATGCGATTGCCCGATACCGTGACCTCCCCTGAAAAGGGTGGCTCACCCGATCCATCCAGGATCTGAACATTGCCGAAGACTATATCAGAGGGACCTGCAGCAGCATCGCCACCCCTGCCGCCCCAGCCACTGAACCGGTTCTCTGCCATGATTTCTCTCCCTTTCTAACGGGGTCCCCTCAGGCTCAGGCCTGGGCGGCCTCCAATGTTTCCAGCAACAGGGCGGATGACCGCGCCGGCGCCTCAATCATCATCCAATGCCCAACATTGGGCAGCACTTCCAACCGTGCGCCCGCAATCCGGTTCTTCAGCGCCGTTCCCATTGCAACAGGGGCAACCGGATCTGCATCACCAGCGATCAGAAGGGTCGGGCAGCGGATGGCGCTGTGATCTGCAGGCTCCATAGTCGACAAAGCCTCACAATGATGGGCATATCCCGCCGCATCCTGGCGCATCAAACTCTCGCGCACGAAGGCTGTCGTAACCGGGTTTTCAGCCCGCGATGCCGCAGACAGGCTGCCCTTGCAAACAGCATCCGCAATCCCTGCCATACCGTCCTTGCGGGCAGCAGCCGCGCGTTCCTTCAATCCCTGTCGCGCGGCGACGGGCGGCTCCAGAATGGCACCGAACAAGGTCAGGCTGCGCACAAGCTTTGGACTGCTTGCCGCAAGATACTGACACAGGATCGTCCCCATGGAATGGCCAACGAAATGCGCAGATTCTACGCCCGTCGCGCGCAGGGCATCCTGAATGGCTTGCGCCAGACCTGGCAGGCCCTTTAATCCGGGGCGCAATCTGGACCGACCGGCACCGGGCAGATCAGGGCGCAACACACGATAGTCCCCCAGATCTGCCATTATCGGCTGGAAGCTGTTTGAACTGCCACCAAGTCCATGGACCATTACCACCGCCTCACCGGTGCCCGTATCCTCAATCACCATACTGCCCAGTCGTACATCCGCCATGATCAATACGCCTCAACCGGGTTTTCCAGTGTCCCAATGCCCGATATCTCGACCCGAACGACATCGCCCGGCACCATATATTTTGGCGGCTTGAAGCCAATGCCCACACCTGCTGGCGTTCCCGTGGCGATCACGTCCCCCGGCTGCAAGGTGATGCCATTGGACAGGGCGGCGATGATCGTCGGAACATCGAATATCAGAAGCTTGGTGTTCGAATCTTGGCGTATCTCACCATTCACCCAGCATTTCACTGTCGTGTCGGCCAGATCCACTGCATCGGCGGTTACAGCCCAGGGACCCATTGGACAGAAACTGTCCTGCGATTTCCCGATCAGCCATTGGCTGTGCTGACCCTGTAAATCCCGCGCGGTGATATCATTGACGATCGTATATCCCCAAACATGAGACAGTGCGGCTTCCGGTGCGATGTTACGACCGCCCTTGCCGATGATCACAGCAAGCTCTGCTTCATAATCAATGGCGGTGGAGACACTGGCATCAATGCGGATCGGGTCACCCGTCCGCACGACACATTCCGGTACCTTTGAGAAAATGATCGGTGCTTCCGGGATCGCCCCTTTCGCCGCGGAACTGTCAAAACCGGACGAGGCGAATTCATGCGCATGATCGAAATAATTCTTTCCAACGCAGAAAATATTGCGCCGTGGGCGGGGAACAGGGGCCAACAGGGACACATCTGACAGCGCCAGAACTTCCGCCGTCGCGGGTAGATCGCGCCCAATCAAGGCGGTGACCCCCGCTTCCGCCACAGCATCGGATGCGATATCCAGACGTGTCACCGTGTCATCTGATTCTGAGACAACGCCGATATGACGCGCACCCTTCCATTCAAATACTGCAAGTTTCATGATCGGCCTTTCTATCGATACAAATCATCTGGAATTAGGATGGAAGCCCCGGTGGTCTGGCGACCTTCCAGGGCGCGATGGGCCTGGGCAGCATCGCTGAGCTTGTAACGGCGGGCTGGTTCAATTGCGACAATGCGCTGATCGATAGCCTGGAACAGCCGTTGCGTAATTGCCTGCACCTTTTCTGGTGTGTCGGTATAGTGGGCGAAATTCGGGCGCGACAGGGTGATCGATTTCGCCGCCAGCGAGCCGATATCCCATGCCCCGATATCGCCGGAAGCCTGGCCAAAACTGATCAGGTGACCACAGGGCGCTAATGCTTCCACAGAATGCGCGAAGCTGTCGCGACCAACCGCATCATAGATCACATCTACGCCCCGCCCCTTGGTGAGCGCACGAACCTGGTCTTCCAGGCTGTCTGCACCGGGCAGAATGACGTGATGCGCGCCAGATGCGCGGGCAAGTCGCGCTTTCTCCTCGGTTGAGGTCGCACCAATGACAGTCGCCCCAAGATAGGCCGCCCATTGGCATAACAGCCGCCCGACACCGCCTGCAGGCGCGAAGATCAAAACGGTCTCCCCCTTTTGCACCGGATGGACACGATGCAGCAGGAATTCAGCACTCATACCTTTCAAGAGGCCCGCCGCAGCGGTCGCATCATCAATGCGATCTGGCAACGGAATGACCAAAGCCGCCGGCATGGTGCGTATCGTTGCATAGGCACCAACAGGTGGACAGGCATAGCCAACGCGCTGACCGACGGAGAGATGACGCACACCGGGTCCGACATCGATCACCGTGCCCACAGCTTCCATTCCCGGCACGCCCGGCGGCGACAACAGTTTGAAATATCCGGTCCGGCAGTAGACATCGATGTAATTCACTCCGATGGCGGTCTGCGCCAACCGAACCTCGCCGGGACCTGGAACAGGGGCTTTAATCTCGACCGGCTGCAATTCGTCCGGCCCGCCATAGCGTTTGATCCCCATGGCCATGCCATCCATGCCCGGACCAGCCTGCGATTGAACAGAAGGGGCGCTGGGGGTGGATGAGGCGACCCGCTTGCGGATTGCCTCGAACCCCGCGACATAGACACCATCTGCGACCAGCGCCGCCAATTCATCCGCCCGCCCCTTTGGCGCATCAAAGCGTGAGGTCCAGGTGCAGAAAGTCCCGTTCCCGTCGGTAACAGGCTTTAGCTTGATTTCGGCAATGTAATTCTGAAGCGGCACATCGCTTTCAACAATGGCATAGCGCAGGCTGTGGTCCTTGTCAGACAGGGATAGTAACTGTTCGCGCAGCCCTTCCCCGGACTCCAGTTTGAAATTACGAACCGCCCCAATCTGGTCGGTCTTCCGTCCAGCTTCCAGGTCGCTGCACGCGACGGCGGGGTGCCAGCGGTCATGACCGTTAAAGTCCCGCAGAATCGCCCATACCGCCGCAAGGGGCGCCTGGATGACAGTGCTGCGGTGTACCGTAACCATGGGTCAGCCCCCGAACCGGCTCTTCAGGGCATCGAATCCGCCCTGAAACACGCCACCGCCAATGGAAGCGGTCAATTCCGCTTCCCGGTCTGGCGCACAGTCGAAATCAGCATACCATTCTGCGAAGCATCGATTGCCATCCGTGACGGGGCTCAATTTCATCACAGCGACATAGTTTTCCACGCCCATCGGGCTTTCCAGGATCGCATAGCTGCAACTGAAGTCATAGTCCGACAGCGCCAAAAGCTGTTCGCGGATGAACCCGCCGTCTTTCAGGCGGAAGGCGCGCACACAGCCGACCTGATCTGCGGGGCGGCCTTCTTCGATGCGGCTTTCTGCAATGCTCGGATGCCATGCGGGCAGCGCATTGAAGTCACGAACCACCTTCCAAACCTGATCCACAGATGCCGATATGATGGAAGACGCATAGACATGGGTCATTCGTCATCCCCCGACTTCTTCTTGCTGCCTTGGGCAGCAGTGGCCAGACTTTGGGCATCCTTGGCGGACCGGAAAATATCCCCCATTTTCGCGACATTGGGATTTTCCACACCGATCTGCTTCATCATCTCATCGATCAGCGGGGCCTGTGCGCGATACCGCAATGCGCTTTCAATCACCTCATCGGTTGGGGACCGACTGCCGCCACCATTACCGTTGCCGCCGCCCAGACCATCGACATGCAGGATCTTGATCCCTTCGATGTTTTCCAGCGGCCGCACGCTTTCGCGCACGATGCCTTCCAGGCGATCAATCATCTTGCCACGCAAGGCACCGGCACGGGCATCCTCGCTGAGAACATTTTCGGCTTCATTGCGCAGACGTTGGGCCTCTGCGGCAACGCTGGCTGTGATCTTCTCAGCCTCAGCAGCAATAACCGCGGCATCCGCATCCTTCTTGGCCAGCAACCGGTCCACAGCCGCGATGCGTTCAGCCATTTCTGTTTCGCGGACGGTGCCAACCTTCTCTTCCGCCGCAACCGCCTTGGCGCGCGCACCTTCGGTTTCGACCATTGCATCCGCTTCAGCCGCCTGCTTCTGCAGGATACCGATATGTTTCTCAATTTCCGCCAGTTCCAGGGCCAGAGCACGCTCAATCTCCAGGCGTTTCAAATCGCGCTGCTGCAGAATGCGGGCTTCTTCCAGGCCACGATTGGAGGCAATGCGCGCCCGCTCGACCTCTTCTTGAGCGGAAATCTCAGTCTCTTCGATAGCCTGACGCTGGGCAATCTGTTGCGCGCGCAACAGGCGGTCCCGTTCGATACGGGCCTTATCCAATACCTGTTCCTGGGCAATACGCGCCGATTCCACCGCCTTGTTTGCAGAAATCCGTGCGGTTTCCACCTGCTGGCCCCGAGCGATTTCATGGGCCTCAATTTCCTCATCCGCCGTGATCCGTGCATCGCGCAATTGACGTTCAGAAACGATCTTAGCCCGTTCCACATCCTCACTGGATGCAATTTCGGCTGTTTCGATCTCATGGCGTTGTTTGATCTGCTGCGTGCGAATTTGTTTTTCGCGCGCGATCCGGGCGGCTTCCAGGGCCTCTTCCTGGGCGATCCGGGCCTGTTCGATTTCCAACTGCGCCTTGATTTCCGATCCTTCCAGGGCGCGGCGGCGATCAATATCGTATTCGCGGGTTTCGCGTTCGCTGGCGATCCGGGATTTTTCCGCCTCGGCCTCCATCGCGACACGGTTGCGCACGATCTCCATCCGCTGTTCTGCACGCAGGGCTTCCAGCGCACGCTCCTGGTTCAGGCGCGAATTCTCGCTTTCCTGTTCCAGGTGCAGCGTCTCTTTTTCTGCCGCCAGATTGCGTGTGCGAATGGCAACCATCGACGATTGTTCGATGTCATTGCGCAGCTTGCGCCGTGACTCGATGGTTTCGATCAGTTGCGTCAAACCTTCAGCGTCAAAGCGATTGGCCGGATTGAAGAATTCCAGATTGGTCTGGTCCAAATCCGTAATCGCAACGGATTCCAACTCCAGCCCATTGCGCGCCAGCGCCCCGGCAGCACGCTCTTCGACAATAGATACAAAGTCGCCGCGCTTCTCATGCATTTCATCCAAGGACATCTCAGCAGCAACCGACCGCAAGGCCCCAACGAATTTCCCATTCAGCAGATCCGCCAGTCCCGCTGGATCCATCGTTCGACGGCCCAGGGTTGACGCGGCCGCTGCCACAGCATCGGGCTTCTGGATAACACGGACGAAAAATTCGGCTTCGATATCCACGCGCATGCGATCGCGTGTAATGACAGCCGATTCTTTCGTGCGCGAGACGGAGATGCGCACCACGTTCAGATTGACGGGCGTCACCTCGTGGATGATCGGCAGGACCAGGGCCCCACCATTGATCACCACTGTCTCCCCCCCAAAGCCGGTGCGCACGAAGGCGACCTCTTTGGTTGAGCGATGATAAAGCCAGTTCAATAGATAGACGACCACCGCTATTGCGATGATACCTATGATGAGCCACAGAATTATTGATCCAATCAGACCGGTTGTCATGGTCACACCTCCTCCCTTCAGGCGGTTCGAATTGCCTTGAAGGCTTTCGTTTGTTCGGTAAGCGCTATTTCTGTCGGCAGACGCTCCATAGAGGATGCGCCATAGAAACCGTGACAGTTTTCAGTATTGTTCAGAACGTATTCTGCATCCTGTGGCATCGCGACCGGGCCGCCATGGACAAGGATTATCGCATCCGGGTTGACCTTCAGCGCAGCCTCTGACCAGGCATTGACCAGCGCCGGGCATTCTTCCAGCGTCAACGCCGTGCCCGCCCCGATTGACCCACCCGTGGTCAGCCCCAGATGGCACACGATGATATCAGCCCCCGCCTTTGCCATCGCCGTCGCGTCGTCTTCATTAAAGACATAGGGTGTGGTGAACATGTCTTTTTCATGCGCCAGTCGGATCACATCCACTTCCTGGCCATAAGACATTCCGGTTGCTTCCAGATTGGCCCGGAACGTCCCATCAATCAGCCCGACCGTTGGAAAATTCTGAATGCCGGAAAAGCCGATGGCCTTCACCTGATCCAGATAATGATCAAAGATACAGAACGGATCGGTGCCATTCACCCCGGCCAGAACCGGCGTCTTTTTGGTGACGGGCAGGACTTCATGGGCCATTTCCATCACCACATCATTGGCATTGCCATAGGCCATCATGCCGGACAGAGAGCCCCGCCCCGCCATGCGATACCGCCCGGAATTATAGATCACGATCAGATCAATACCGCCTGCCTCTTCGCATTTCGCAGACAGGCCAGTGCCCGCCCCGCCCCCAACAATCGGTACGCCCTTGCGCTTCATATCCTGAAACTTCTCAAGCAGGTCTTTTCGTTCAAACCGCGGCATAACGGGTATTCCTTTTCATCGGGTTTATCTCTTCCAGCGCCTCAATCGCTGCACGCGCGAAAGCTGGATCATTAATATGGTGGGAAACACGAATCAGGCGGCGATTGCCCCCTTCCTGGAACCGGGCGGTCAAGGCATCAAACAGGGCCTTATCCGCCGCTGGGTCATGGAATGCTTTGCCCGGCGCATCCAGGGCCGACACGCCGCCTTCCGGGATCAGGAACCGCACAGGTCCGGTCATCTCATTCAATCGACTGGCAATCCAGTCGCCCATTTTGGCATTCTCTGACGCGGTAGTGCGCATCAGGGTGACTTGCGGGTTATGTTCCACAAAGACCCGATCCTTATACTTTTCCGGAACAGTATTGCGGGCCCCGAAATTCACCATATCCATCGCCCCCAGCGACCCGACATAGGGAATGCGGGTGCGGATGATGGCCCCGAAGCGATCCTCTGTCGCGGCGAATACGCCCCCACACATCATGTCGCAAATCTCTGTCGTGGTCAGGTCCATGACAGCAGATAACAGACCGCTATCTGCAAGCTTTTCCATCGACCGCCCCCCAACGCCGGTCGCATGGAACACCTGGCAGTCATACAGGTCATCCAACTGCGCGGTGACTTGCTGGATTGCCGTGGTCGTCACCCCGAACATTGTCAGGCCCAGCCCCGGCTTGGCAGGTATTTTGTCGCGGGTAATTTTGTCCGCAGCCGCGCGTTTCACCATGCCGACCATCGCATTGGCACCATTCGCCAAAACCTGGCGCGAAATCTTGTTCAGCCCCTGCACGTCGGTTACGGAATACATCATCATAATGTCAGAAGGCCCAACATATTGCCCGACCTCTCCAGAGGCGACGGTAGAGATCATTACCTTGGGCAAGCCAATCGGCAGGCGACGCATCGCCGGGGTGGCAAGTGCCGTACCGCCGGAACCCGCCGCAGAAATGATCCCGCCAATACCGCGCTGGCGCGCAATCCAGTTTTCAAAGGCATCCGCCATGGCCCGCACGGCGGTCCCACGATCCGAATCAAAAACCGCTGAGGATCCCCCTTTGTGGTAGGGCGCAACCAAATGAGGGGGAACATCGGCGCTGGACGGCTTGCCAGACGTTGAAAGGTCGACGGTGCGCACCCGAAGACCCTGAGCGGCAATGCAGTCACGGATATAGGACAGTTCAGCGCCCTTGGTATCGAATGTGCCAACCACATAGACGTCATTGCCAACCAGCGATTCCAACGGGGTCAGCGGTTCTTTGAATAAGGGCTCCGGCTTGGTATCAAAAGGCCGAACCCGTTCTGGCGGCTTTGATGCTGGCATGTCAGCGGGCGCGGCTTCACTTCCTTCAGACCAGCGCGCCGCAGACCACCGTGTCGGTGGCACATAAACCAGGCTGGGAGACGGTGGCTTTGCCAAATCTTCCGCAGGCTCTTGCGTTTCAGGGTCTATCTGGGGAACTTCCGCCGTTGGCTCCCATGCCGGAAGGTCGACGTCTTCGTGAGAATGGCGACCAACGCCCAACAGGCGCTCCTGCAGGGCCCGGTCATTTGCCAATTGAGCGGCGGGCATGACACGGCTGATTTTGCCATTGACCATAATCGCCACATCTTTGGCAATCGACGTGGCGACAGAGATATTCTGTTCGATCAGAAGGATCGCAACATCGCTTTCTTCGGTCAGTCGAACCAACAGTTCTTCAACCTGATCCACGATGACAGGGGCAAGCCCTTCCGTTGGTTCATCCAGAACCAGCAAGCGGGGGTCTTGCAAAAGGGCGCGGGAAATCGCCAGCATCTGCTGCTCCCCGCCCGACAATTGAGCACCGCCATTGCGCTGACGTTCCGCCAGGCGCGGGAACGTGTCGTAGATACGCTCAATCGTCCAGGCACCACCGCCGGTGTCGGACAATCGTAAATGTTCATCCACTGTCAGTGAGGGCCAAAGACGGCGACCCTGCGGCGTATAGCCAATTCCTTTACTGGCAATTTTGTAAGGGGGCTGACCGATCAGTTCCTCCCCCAGAAACCGGATTGATCCGCGCCGGGCAGGCTGTAGGCCCATGATCGTATTGCATAATGTCGTCTTACCCATGCCGTTGCGCCCGACGACGGCATGGACACCTGCCTCCAGGGTCAGGTCCACCCCTTGCAGCGCATGGGACTGACCGTAGTAAACGTGCAGATCCCGCACCTGCAATACGGCAGAAGAGGCATTTCTGACGGGGGTTCGATTAGCCATGGGCATTCCCCAGATACAGCTCCTGCACCTCTGGATCGTTTTCGATCTCGTCAGGCGTGCCTTCCTTGAAGATCCGGCCATTATGCATCATCGTGACACTATCCGCGACGCGCAGCGCCACATCCATATCATGTTCGATAATTATAAAGCCCATATGCTCAGGCAGTGATTGCAATATCTCAATCAAATCGGTGCGCTCTGTAGGCGACAGCCCCGCTGCGGGTTCGTCCAGCAGGATCAGGCGTGGTGCGCCCGCAAGCGCCAGGGCAATTTCAAGCTGGCGCTGTTGGCCATAACTCAATTCAGAGACCGGTCGGTCTTTGACATCATCCAGATGAACGGCAAGCAGCAGCGTCTCCGCGCTTTCCATCGCCGTATCGGACCGCCCCGGCCGGCGCAGCGAAAACCGACCCCGGCTGACACCGCGACAGGCAAGGTAAATATTGTCGATCACGCTCAGCCCGTTAAACAACAGGGAAATCTGATAGGTACGGCGCAGGCCGCGACGGATTCGCTCCTGACTGGGCAAATCCGTCACGTCCTCACCAAACAAACGCACACGGCCCGTGGTTGGCGGAAAATCCCCTGTGATCGCATTGAACAGAGTGGTCTTCCCCGCCCCGTTTGATCCCAGGACCGCCCGCCGCTCTCCCGCCTTTACGGTTAAGTTAATATCCGCCAAGGCCACCAATGCGCCAAAATGGCGACTGACAGCTTCCAGCTCCAGCGCATAACGGCCGGTGCTTTGCAGACGGGAAAGGGCGTTCGTACCAACCATGATCCGTGCTAACCCTTAACCACAGGTCGGGTTTTCACGACCAACCTGGCCGTATTTCAAGAATTCATCATAAGACAGGCCCAGGGTTTGAGAGACCTGTGGGATAACCTTGATGACCTTGTTGACCAGATTCCCATCCGGGCCGACGATCACTTCTGACAGGAACATGTCAGCAATGGCGTTGCGACGCTCGTCCAGGCTGACCTTACCAGTTGGCGTGTCGAATTCCAGATCGGACAGAACAGCCCGATATTTCGCACCACCATCAGACAGGTCGCCATTCACAGCGTCCAGACCCAAAAGAGCGGCCTTGGTGTTGATGTAATAGGCATGAGCAAAAAGCGACGGTGATGGGAAACCATCAGGGAACTGCTTCTTGTAAGCAGCAACAAAAGCATTCCACGCTGGATCGTCCCACGTATCCGAAATCGGGCCAGCAGAGGGTGTGCCGATGATGAAATCCCGGGTCCGGCCCTTGGAGCCAAGCACGGTTTGGTCAACGGTGATGGAACCACCGATCAGCGGGGCGCTGCCGCCCGCCTGTTCATACTGCGTCAGGAAGTTGACGGCATCAGCCCCGCCCAGCGCAACAAAGATGGCATCCACATCATCTGGCAATGCTGCAATGACGGAGGAGTAATCCTTGTTGCCAATCGGAACCCAGAAGCGGGCGTCAACCGGGGCTTCCCCGCCCAGACGACAGAAGGGTTCAAGGAACCCAAAAACCTGCGTATAGGGGAAGGAGTAATCTTCGGCCAGGACCGCCACTTTACGGTAGCCCTTCTCATTATAGGCATATTCCCCAAGACCGGCCATCCATTGTGCACCCTCAGTGCCAAAGCGGAAGAAGTTGTCGGCCGGGTTACGCAGCGTCGTATCCTGAGCGGCCGATGAGCCATTCAGGAAGGTCACTTCCGGGTGGGTTTTGGCGTAATCTTTAACCGCCAGACCTTCGGAACCAGACAGCGGGCCCACCAAGACCTGCACGCCATCTTGTTCTACCAGTTTGCGGGCGGCCCGTACGGCACTGTCAGGAGACGCATCAGACGAGCCTGTTATCAGGTCAATCTTCTTGCCGCCTGCTGTATAGTTGAACTCTTCCAGCGCCATTTTGACGCCCCGCATACCATCTTCACCCAACACGGTGAATGCACCTTCCAGGGTTGCGAGCGCACCCATCTTGATGGTGTCCTCAGCCATGGCCGGGCTGGCAAACGACAGGATCGCCGCCGCTGCTAGGGCCTTTTTACCGATACCAAGCATAGTAACCTCCCTTAAGGTTTGGTTTCTTCCAACGATCCAGCGGCATGCCGGTCGTTCGTCTTTGTGCTGCCATATCCTGACCGCACTTTTCTTCCGAACCGGATCTTGTCACGCGTCCGATTCCAAAGTCCCAACAACCCATCGGGCGAAAACAGCACGATGAGCAAAAACGCCACCCCGATCACGGTGTTGAACCGTTCCCGGTCAATCAAATCGATGGCGAAATTCTCTAAAAGCACAAAGGCAATCGCCCCCAGGAACGGCCCGATTGGATGGCGCATTCCACCAACAACGGCGATGACCAGGATGTCGATCACAACATCCACACCGACGGAGCCAGGCGATATCCGGCCATTGAACCAGACCATCAGAACACCCGCCGTCCCCGCAATAACACCCGACATAAAGTAAGCCGCGATGCGATGCAGGGTGACGTCATAGCCCAACGCCCGCATCCGGCGCGGATTGTCGCGGATCGCCTGCAGGCTGAGCCCGAAGGTCGAGCGTGAGGCATAGAGCACCGCAAAGAAAAATCCCGCAGCGATAAAAAGCGTTAAATAATAGAAGGGCACCGGATCGCGCCAATACACACCCAGGACCGTTGGGGGTTCGATGCCTGCAAAGCCGGTAAATCCATTGAACACCGGATAATTCTGTCGCACGAAATAGAAGAAGGCGACCCCAATCGCCAGGGTGATCATGATGGTATAGATCCCCTCTGTGCGCACTGAAATCGCGCCGATAAAAGCACTGAACAATGCCGCAGACAGGATGGCAACGGGGGCTGTCATCCACCAGGGCCAGCCCAGCCCCATCACATCCATGCTGTTATCGCCCAGGATGGCAACCAGATAGCCTGCCAAGCCTGCGACAGTCATCTGCGCCAGGCTGACCATCCCGCCATAGCCTGCCAACATCATCAGCGATAAGGCGATGGTTCCCAGGATCAGGGAATAGGCACCAATCTGATAGGTGAAGAAATCAGACGAAAAGGCAGGATAGGCGATTAGAAAAACCGCCAGTGCCAGCTTTGCCGGATGTATATCGCTGAGAGAAAATCCACCGGAAAAGAGCTGTCGTGAATCCATGGTCTAGCGCCCCCCCATCAGGCCTTGAGGGCGCACAGCCAGCGTCACCACCATGATCAGAAAGGTCAGCACGACCCCGTATGTCGGGAAATAAGCCAACCCAAACTGCTCAGCCAAACCAATCAACAGCGCACCAATTGCCGCGCCTGGCACGGACCCCAACCCGCCAACGATTACCACAATCAGGGATGCCAACAGGTAGCGAATGTCTTCCCCCGGCGCGATGGAAAGCGCTGTGCCACCAACCACCCCGGCAAATCCAGCCAGCCCGGCCCCGATTGCGAAGACCAAGGCAAAGACCAGCTGCACATTCACACCAGACGCGGACAACATTTCCCGGTCATTCACCCCAGCGCGGATCATCATTCCAATCCGCGTGCGGTTCAGGAACAACCAAAGCCCGATGCCAACCGCCACTGCAGCCGCCAAAACGGACAAGCGATAAATGGGATACATGATATAGACGGCATCGCCAGACGACTTAATCACCGATATTACTGGCAACTCAGCGGCACCAAACAACCATTCCGGCGGTTGGAACTGATATGTTGTCCCGGTCCAAATCGCCAACATCAGGTCAGCGGCAATGATCGAAATGCCAATCGTCACCAGTGTCTGGCGCAGGTCATCACCCTCCATGCGCCGGAACACCAGAACCTGCAGCAACACCCCTGTCAGGGCAACCGCGCCGAAGGCGATCGCCAACCCAAAAAACCAACTACCCGTCAGTTCCGCCACCTCGTAACCGATATAGCCGCCCAACAGATACATAGACCCATGCGCCAGGTTCACATTGCGCATCAATCCAAATACCAGCGTAAACCCGCTGGCCACCAGGAAGTACAGCCCGCCAAGCGTAACACCATTCAATAGTGTGCTAACGAAAGTCTTCTTGCGGCCAATCGCATCAATCAACCACTCGGGCCATACCGAAAAGATCAGCCACAGCAATATGCCAATGGCGACCAGCAAGACGATTGCCCAAAAGGTATGCCGCTCAACAAACTGCCTCATGCGCGCGCCCACTGACGCGCGGACAGGTCTGAGGAAACGCGCGACCGATAGACCTCACGAACCAAAGTCGCAAAGACACAGTGATCCTTGAATATCACGTCTGTACCCTCCCATTTGGACCGGCACCGTACGAAACGTGCCCAGCGCCCATATTATTCAGGGGTATTCCCCTATGGCCTGTTTTCCGGCCTTGATGTTCAAGCTTGGCGTCAACAGAAATTGCCCGCAAGGACCCAGACTCATAGATTTGGGTAATTTTGGGTAATAACCGATGCCATATTTCTGATTCTCTTGACTCTACTCACCTGCTGCGGCGCACAATTTTTCTCAAAATCTGATGGAAAATTTAAATTGCACCAATTCCAACCATTCAGATCAAAATTAACCCAATCAGGTTCATTTGTTATCATAATAGGTATAACTATGAACCAATGGTCAAGAAAAATAATGATGATGGTGTAATTTTCTTGACAAAATGAACCAATTGAACCTATTCAAAAGAACCCATGTCGTTTTGGCAGTTATGAAAGAGTCCACCGTGCGAAACTCTGCCTCCCATCGCATCGCCGCAACCTTATCGCGCGACATAGAAAACAGGCGCATCGGCAGCCCGACATCGGGCGGCGCCATTCGATTCCCGACGGAGCGGGACTTGGCAACGCGTTTTGGCGTAGCCCGCAACACAATTCGCCGCGCCATGGATGCACTGGAAGAATCCGGCAAGATCTCCAGGGAGGTTGGTCGTGGCACTTATATAAATGCCGTTCCTGTTTCGGGCAGTGATACGATCGAAACCGATGCTTTATATTCGGAACCCCTGTTATTGCCAAAACGGGATGTCAGCCCGCGCGCCCTGATTGAAGCCCGAATGATGATCGAACCTGCCGCAGCCGCAGCCGCAGCAATCAATGCAACCGATGCAGATATAGAGCTTTTGATGCGTGCCCAGCTGGCTTCAACCAACACGGATATTATGGAAGAATTCGAAAAGCAGGATGCAGAGATCCATCGCCTGCTCTTTGCCATGACCCATAATGACATCGTGCAGCATATCGATCTGATGATTCGCAGCCTGCGCGATGATGCCGACTGGCTGGCCGCAAAACGCCGCGCCTATTCCGCGACCCTGAAGGCCCGCTATGTCACCCAGCACGCGGCGATCATTGATGCGGTCATCAACCGATCCCCGACGGCCGCACGCGAAGCGATGACGCGCCATCTGGAAGAGGTGCGCCAGGCCCTGCTGGAAAGCTGATCTGGCGAAACGGGTAAGTTTGAGTAATATGACAGCCTATGACGTCACTCTCCTCCTGGCGGATTGTTCCGCGCCGCAATAGACTGTCGCGTGTTTCAGCGGCACCACAGCAATTTTTGACCCTGTCTGCGCCACTACAGCATGACAGCCTTCCGCCGGAGGTTGCTTTGCTATTGCCCAACCAGGATGGTGTCCGCGCGCTGATTCCGGCGCTCCGTACTGTGACGATCAAATCCAATGGCCCGCTAGGTCTGGGCTTGTTTCTTGCCGACCCGTTCTTCGTGGTTGACCATCGTATCGATGCCATCAAACAAGCAGGCATTACCTGGGTGACGAATTTGCCAAGTGTAACGCAGTATGATGACAGCATTGCCCTGCAGCTATCAGAAGTGCAGTTCAATCTGAATCGGGAGTTGGAGCGGCTTGCATCATTTAAAATGGCTGGTTTTCACATCGCCGTCACGGTCACCGATGCAGCCGGATCGGTCGAAGCCTGCAGGATCGATCCCGAATTCCTGATCGTCCTGCCCCATGTGGGTGATTTTGGGGCGGGGTTTCCATCTTTTCGGCAGAGAGGGGCCGCCATAGACGCCATAGCCCGCGCCACAAAAGAGGTTCAGTGGACAGGGGGGATCTATGGCCTGGGCACCGCGATTGAGGCGGAGTCAGAAAGCCTTTGGCCCGATGCGCTGGACGGATTGATTTGCCGACCCCAGGTCTACACACAGGACCCCCACTAATGTACGCCTTTCAGTTTACTGTATGCGTACAGACCAATAATAGAGCGAAATTGGCAGGGCCCTTATGCCATTCTATCGGGTCAGTCCATATTTCTGAATCTTGTTGTACAGTGTTTTTCGCGACATACCCAATGCCTGTGCCGTGCGCCCCCGGTTGAAACCATGCCGCCACAGCGCATCGGCAATTCGATCTTTTTCTGTCCCGATATCTCGCATAGGCTCCGGACCATTCAACAAGGGCAGTATATCACTTCGGCGAATGCGTTGACCCGTCGGGGCCGCGCCAAGAATATCCAGCAATTGGCCCAGCAAGGCATGTATCTCTGTTTCATTACCGGGCCACAGATGTTCCGTCAGCACCTGCATTGCATCTGCTGAAAAATGATCGCGGGCGATCACCTCACCAAACCGTTCAATCGACATCTGTTGGATCAATAACAGAAGATCATCCATTCGTTCGCGCAGGGGCGGCACCCGAATGCTCCATCCACGCAAAACCTCAGTCAGGGATGGGTCCAATCCCGCTGCCTGCGGGTCCGACGCCGTACTGACCAGCACAACACGACGGGCCATTGGAATTGGACGGCGAGACCCGGGGGTTTGAAATACACCATCCCGCATCGCCCGGGCCAGGCGTCGCTGAGTTCCCGCAGGCAGGCGTTCCGGCGCGAAGATCACGACCAGATCACCCTCGCCCGCTTCCAGCGCGGGGCGGCGTTTCAAACTGGCATCATTCGATCCAAACAGAATGCTGCGCGCGCGCGTTGGAAAATCCTCTCCCGCGACATCTATTTGAACCATGGATGGAACCGCGCCATTCGCAGACCCCAATGCCTTCAAACATGACAATGTCTGCAATCCAGGTTCCGCCAAGAGCAATACAGAGCCCTGAGCCGACGACAAAGCCTTAAGGCGCGATAGGAAGTTTAAATGCGCCTTGGCGTGACCGACAAACCCGTATGGACGACCCCAGGCGACCAGCCGCGCCCCTTCATCGTCCAGCACATCCCTGCGCTGCCCGGCATGCCGAAAGCGGTCAACCTGATCAGCGACAGAAACTTCCAGTGGCATGCGCTCGAACGTGGAACCGCCAACATATCCATCTATCGGTGCCAGATGCAGCAGGCGGCGCAGATCGTCGGCTGTCTCTATCGGGCCACCTTCCAATAAGAACCGCGTCTTAGGACTGATCCGCTTGATCAACCGGCCAATCTCCAGCACGGCGACGGCAACTTCTTCGATGGTTTCGCGCTGGCGATGCCCCTGCGCCCCGCCAACATTCCATCCCAAATTAAGACAGACCATATCCAGGCCGACATCTGCGGCCAGTCGGGCCTGAGTGCGTGTTGCACAATAGAACATAGCCGTCAGCCCGACATCCTGAACCGCCTTTAACTGGGCGACTTCCTGTTCAATGCCGCGACCGGCGCGCGCGAGAATATGCTGCATCGCATGAGAATAGTGCATGCAACTGGGAAAATTCACCGCGCCCGCAAATCCCGCCCGCTGGATCGACATCGCCTTTTGCGTAACGTCCAGCCGCTCTTCCCAGACATTGACGCCCAACAGGACCGGCAGCTTGGTCTGTGGCAAAACTTCTTCCCCAGCAAATTTCTCCGTCAGGGTGGTCGCATCGAATACAGGTAACATGCAAGCAATTGACGGCACCCCCATGCTGCGCAATCGACCGGCATTCAATGCGATCAGGAAATCAGCCCTGCCCCGTTGGGCCGCCATCGCAGTGCTGCCAGACCCGATCGCCGCCCCAATCAAAAAAGACCCATCTGTCAAAATCTGTCGCACCGCACCCACTTTCAGCCCTTACCCTGGTATTCCCGACGGACATCAGCTTCATCACACAGCCTTATCAATTGGCATAGCATGCTACCGAATTTACTGCGCTGGCAAAACATTCAGAGAATAATGATCGCAGGCACCGCATACCCACGTCATCGACAAAAGGGCATCAAGAATCCTACTGCAGGCAAGAAGTGATGTTGTCAGGCAATGCATGTCTACATTGCACGGTTTATCAGAAATAAAACCAGTACCGAATGACAATCGGTATTGACACAAAAAATTACTTGGCCTCATACTCGTTTCAATATCAAAAACGAAGAACAGGAGGGTTATGATGAGACGGTATTTTGCAGTTCTGGGCCTATCGACACTTCTACTGACCGGTGCGCCTGCGCAGGCAGAAGAAGCTGTGCTGAAAGGCGCCATGTTTATCAAGTCTGACAAGTCACTGTTTCGGTCAGTCTTTAATCAATTCGTTGAACGGGTAAATGAAACAGGAAAAGGGCTGGTTCGCATTGACCCGGTTCTGGGCCCTGAAGCAATTCCATCCCGGGAAATGCCCAATGCGTTAAGCGAGGGTGTGATTGATGTTGCCGGGCTTCCCCCCGCTTACTATCGCGGGATCATATTAGAGGCAGATGCCCTGCAATTGGCTTCTGTCCCTCCTGCAGAACAGCGGAAAAATGGGGCGATTGATTATCTGCAAACCCGCTATAATGCGGCCGGCTGGCAGTTTCTGGCACAATACGGATATGGGTTACAATTCCACTTATTCCTGGACGAGCCGATTGAAACGCTGGCGGATCTGAAAGATTTCCCCCTTCGTACGACCCCGACCTACCGACATTTCTTTGATGCGCTTGGGGCGCGTCAGGTGGAAACCAGCCGTGGCGAATTGTATACGGCGATGGAACGCGGCGTGGTGGATGGATATGCCAATGCTATGTCCGAAGTCGCACCCGCGGGCTGGGATGACGTGACGAAATATCGTGTTGATCCTGGTTTCTATCACGCCGTTGTCACAATCACAGTCAACAAGGAACGTTGGGATTCCTTGTCTGATGAGCAGAAAGCGGTTCTTTCCAGCGCCGCAGAAGCCGTCGAAATGGAAATGGCGCCAGCCATGGTCGCAGCAGACCAGGCTGAAGGTCAGAAGATGGTTGATAAGGGAATGACGGTTATCACCCTTTCCAAGGATGACGCCGCCAGTCTGCAAGACATGGCGCTTGGTGCCTATTGGTCACTTCTGGAAGGTGAAAACGCGGACAGCATTGGCAAATTGCGGCCACTCCTGTCGAAGTAACTTAGTCTCTGATCGATCGGAAAATTAAAATGCGCGCTGTAAGACTGTTTGACCGCCTGATTGATGGGCTGGCAGTTCTTGCAGCGTGCATTCTTTTCGCGATCACTTTTCTCATCGCCTTTGATGCCTTAACGCGCCATATCCCATTTGCTCCGCGCCTGAACGGTGTCATCGAACTGACCGAATATGCGCTCTACATCGTTACCGTTCTGGCGTCTCCCTGGGCGCTGCGGCTGGGCGCACATATCATGGTCGAAATTGTGACCGACTCGCTGTCTCCAAAATGGAAATCCATTGCGGCTGTGATGGTCAATTTGATTGGCCTAATTGTCTCGGCAACCCTGATTTACGCTGGAGGCCTTGCCACATGGAAAGCCTGGATGGCAGGCACATTGGTGTTCAAGTCATTCATCTTTCCACAATTCTGGCTGCTGCTTCCATTACCAATCGGTGCACTGCTGTTATTGATAGAATTTCTCCTGCGCCTGTCTGGCATACGCGGCCGTACACCGCCCACCCTGCAACACCAAATCCAAGAAGGTTAAAATCATATGGAATGGTATTTTGCCCTTCCCCTTTTGCTGGGTGGCGTGATTTTTTTGATGATGCTGGGAACGCCCGTCGCCTTTGCTTTCCTAGGGGTCAATGTGGTCGGTGCCCTGGTTTTCCTGGGAGGAAATGGGGGATTGATCCAATTGGCCCGGAATGCAGTTGATGCGGTCTCGTCCTTCTCACTCGCCCCCATCGCAATGTTTGTCCTGATGGGAGAGATCCTGTTTCAGACCCGCCTTGCCCATCGTGCGATTGATGCCGTGGACCGTTTGATTCTGCGAGTGCCCGGTCGGTTGTCCCTGGTGGCGATCTGTGGCGGGACCGTATTTTCAACTCTTTCCGGCTCAACAATGGCTAATACCGCTCTTCTGGGCAGCACCTTGTTACCCGACATGCGCAAGCGTGGGTATCATCCCACCATCGCCATGGGGCCGATCATGGCAACGGGCGGTATCGCAATGTTGATTCCCCCATCTGCCTTGGCTGTTCTATTGGGCAGTCTGGCTGGTATCTCGATTGGTAAATTGTTAATCGCAGGCATCGTCCCTGGCTTGTTAATGGCCTGTTTGTGCATTGGCTATGTGGTTATTCGATGCCATCTGAACCCCAGCCTTGCCCCCAGCCAGGACGTGCAGGCGATGTCGTTCAGGGAACGCATAGATCCCTTCTTGAAACATGTTGTTCCCTTGTTCGGATTGTTTGTCCTGGTCGTCGGCGGGATTCTGACCGGTGTCGCAACCCCCAGCGAATCCGCTGCATTAGGAGCCATCGGCGCGTTGATCGCCGCAATGCTGTACCGCCAGTTAACCTGGGAGTCCCTGAAGCTGGCCTTGATGGAAACGACAAAAATTACTGTCACCATCTTACTGATCATTGCCGGTTCACTGACATTCTCTCAGATTCTTGCTTTCTCGGGGGCAACTTCCGGCCTATTGACCATGGTGAATGCCCTGGGTCTGGACCCGATGGTTCAGCTGTTCGCGATGATCGGTATCCTGCTGTTTCTGGGGGCCTTCATGGACCAACTCAGCATGTTACTGATCACGCTGCCATTCTTCATGCCAATGGCGACGGCGGCAGGATATGAACCCGTGTGGTTTGGTGTGATCCTGTTGCTGGTGATGGAGATCAGCCTGACGACGCCGCCATTCGGACTGCTGTTATTTGTCATGAAAGGGGTTGCCCCGCCAGAAGTCACGATGCGGCAGGTCTATATGGCTGCGGCCCCATTCGTCGGGTTAGGATTGTTGCTGTTGTTGTGCATCATATTTGTGCCAGAACTGGCAACAGGATTGGTATCACTAACCAGCCCTTAAAGCCGCCCCAACAAGACATCGGCAGACCAATCCGCGATCACATCGATGGCTAGACTGAAATTGTCGCCATTCACATGTTCGCAACCGCCTTCTTCTTTGGTGAAGACCCGTAAGTCCCTGCGTCGGGCATTTACCGCGCCATCAATGGTCTTCTGTGCCTGATCGAAGGGAACCTGGCGGTCATTTTCGCCATGAACCACCAGCAACGGACATTCGATCCGGTCTGCAACGCCTGCTAGGCTCATCTTGGCAATCATCGCAGCACAGCTTTCTATGTCAGGCTGACCATAGACCTTGAGGGCGTGATCAATCCAACCCGGAATGGACCTGGCCGCATTGGGATCGCGCAAGATTCGGCCATGAGATTCCGTATTATCCCAACGCGCACCCCAGGCAATACAAGCTTTCAAGCGTTTTTCGAATGCAGCCGCGCGCGGGGCATAGTATCCACCCAGGCTCATGGCGACGATGCCAATTTCATCATTGGTGTCATCCCGCCCCATCAGATAATCGACGCAGGCTGAGGCTGGACGCTCCGTCTCTACCACGGCGGGCAGGCCACGATCGCGCAACGCCAGACCAACGCCTGGATGATCAACCAATAAGGTCGATACCCCTCGTGCGCGCAAGGCATCTGCCAGACCAGACAGATACGTCCATTCCTTGGTCACATCAAATCCATCGAAACCAATCATACAGGGTTGCGGACCATCCCCCTGACCCCGCAGGAACAGAGCCGGCAGCGTTGTTCCCTCATAGGGAATCTCAACCCATTCCATAGGAATATCCGCATTCTGGATCGATTTTTGAAATGTTCCGCGCATCGCATCATAGGCAAGCGCCTTGCGTGGATCATCATGGGGGGCCATACGGTCCGCCTGTTGATAATAGACGCAGGCGCGTCGGTATTTTCCTGCCGCACTCAAGCGATGGTTCTCAGAAACATCCTGATCAGCCTTGCTTTCCAATTTTTTGGCCAGTGCCAACCAGGCCTCCAGCCACGCGACCTGAATAGTGGTATTCGTCTTGGCGTCCGGCGCAGCAGCCAAAGCACGCAGTGGTCGACACGCCTCATCAATCTCGGATGGATGTCCCCCCAGTTGCATCGCCATCAAAACGGCGAGGTCCCAAGAATAATTCTCACCAAAATATTCGAACATGTCGTGCCTCGCGTTGCTGTCACAGAACAGATTTAGTTTACAGAAAACGATTACCAATCGGTATTAAGCATTGACCAGAAAATGTCTATATGAAACCATTTTATGCATAAAATATTTCGTCCGTGATCAAGGTAGGACCCTAAATGGTTTTTTCAGAACCAGAAACATTAGAAGAGGTTTGTCATCTGCTCTCCGAACAGCCGGACGCCCGCTGTTTGGCCGGCGGCGCCAGTTTGGTTGCCATGATGAATGCAGGGTTGCTGGCACCGTCCCATTTGATCAGCCTTCGGAAGATACCGGATCTGGCGAATATTCAAGCCTTACCCGATGGTTCCGTCCAGATTGGGGCAATGGCCCGTCACGCCGATGTCGCCCGCTATGATGGATTTACCGGGGCGCAAAGGATCGTTGCCGCAGCGGCCCGACGGATCGGACATCCCGCAATCCGCAATATGGGAACCATCGGTGGCTCTATCTGTCACGCGGATCCATCAGCAGATTACCCGACAGCGATCACCGCCGCCGATGCCATCGTTAACATTGCCGGATCTGGGACGACACGTCAGATCCCGGCGTCGGAATTCTTTGTTGATTGGCTGGAAACTGCCCTTGAACCGGGGGAGATTGTTGTATCCGTTGTCATTCCGCCTGATCCAAGCGGTGCTTCGGTACATTATGAAAAATTTACCCGCGCGGATGGGGATTTTGCCACAGTTTCTGTCGCCGTGTGTCTGCGTATTTTAGATGATGTTGTAAAAACAGCCCGGATCGCTGTGGGGGGCATCGCTGAAAAGCCGGTGCGCAGTCCGTCTGATGAAAACAGCCTGATCGGACATCCCCTGACAGAAGATGCGATCCAGGATTTCAGTGCTTCCCTGGAACCGTTGTGCAATCCGATCGACGACATGCGGGGCAGTGCCGACTATCGTTTGATGTTAATGCCGCGTTTGATCCACCGGGCCCTGAGCCAGGCATTGAAGACCCAATTGACCTCTGATCTGGAGGGAACGGCATGACCGATACCGATGAGATTCCAATTCGCTTTACGCTGAACAAAAGCCCTAAAAATATCTTCTGCAAATCAACGGAAACGTTGCTGTCCCTGTTGCGGGAAGGTTTTGGACTAACCGGATCGAAACGAGGCTGCAACCAGGGCCTTTGTGGCGCCTGCACGGTTCTGATTGATGGCAACCCAATGCGGTCCTGCCTGACGATGGCTGCGACCTGCAACGGGCGGGATGTGGAAACGGTAGTGTCGGATTTCACTAATTTTTACGCTGAATGTCACTAAAGCTTACATTCGAGAACATAACGTGACCGCTACTGTCATGACGATAACGCCCTTGATATAGACCAACCTCGAAGAACTGATTCTTGTACATATTTCAAAACACCGAAATATGGTCTTTACTCCATATTGCTTTCAGGCCATGTTAACGCGTGATCTGAAAGCTCTGTTCATGAGGCCTCCGAATGTGAGGTCGCCGAACTGACAAACTGCTCATGTAAAACTGTTGGAAAAATTCGGCTACGAGCTGAAGCGGCCGCGCGCAGACACCCTCAATGGGTTCAAGCACGCCAACATGAAAGAACTGCGCTTTACGGCAAATGATGGCGTCTGGCGGGTCGTCTTAATGTTTGATCCAGACCGCAAAGCCATCTTGCTGGTAGCGAGTGACAAGTCCAGCGTATCGGAAAAGCGATGCCACCGGCTACTGATCGCTGACGCAGATGAGCGATTTGACAGCAACCTCGAAGGACCGAAGAAGCAAGGGGTTAAATGATGACGGCTACACTCAAAGCAATGATGGATCGGCATTCGCATGAACAGCAAGAGCGGGTAGAAGCTCGTGCGGCTGAACTGCTCGCAGAAGAGTTGACACTCCGTGACCTGCGCAAAGCCCTGAAGCTGACGCAGGACTATATGGCAAAAACACTCAACATTGGCCAGGACAGCGTGTCCCGTATAGAGAAGCGTTCTGATCTACTCCTCTCTACCCTGGACCACTATGTTGGTGCCATGGGCGGCCGTCTTGAGCTTGTCGCACATTTCCCTGACCGTCCACCGGTCACCCTTTCGAGTCTGACAGGATTCTCAAACGAGAACAAAGAACTGAAGCGGAAGAGCGGGCGCTCAAGCGGGCTCCAACATAAACAGCGACAATAGATGTAACTTTTAGATAGCGCTTGCGATGCCCCAACCTGCATCGTTCTTACCTAAATTCATAACAATAGCGCGCTTATCATTTTTTTTGTCACGTCTGTATCAGGAAATCAGGGTTTTACCTTTTTTCTACAAAACTGCGGAGTTGGTAGCCGAATTCCATTAATACACAGACTGCACCACATTGATTGCAGACATAAAGCATCTCTATTTTTAATGAGGACGGCTCTCCTTCGTGGTTAACAGCACGCCACAGACAGTGGGTTATCTTCATTGATCTTCATGAACTCATCATCTAGATGCCACAGCCAATTTGAATATGGACGGTTTGTAACGCGACGTTTCCGGATTTCGGCGGCGAACATTGGCCCGAAACGGTTCCACCAGTAGCGTACCGTGCTCATGGCAGATATCGATCCCGCGCTCCTGGAGCAGGTCTTCAACATTGCGAAGTGACAGTGGAAACCGAACGTACATCATGACCGCGAGTCGGATGATCTCGGGTGACGTCTTGAAATAGCGAAACGGATTGGAGTTTTTCATCAGGAAAAGTTAAGGGATGGCGCATTCTCGCTCAAAGTCGATTTTCTTCTGACAATCCCATAACGGCTTCTCAAACCTTTCGTTTGATGATCATTTGCTTAATCGCCCCAATCGCCTTGGCAGGGTTCAGCCCTTTTGGGCATGTATCGGTGCAGTTCATGATAGTATGGCAACGGTAGAGCTTAAACGGATCTTCCAGCGCAACCAGCCTTTCCTCAGTTGCGTCATCGCGTGAATCAGCAATCCAACGATATGCCTGAAGCAGAACCGCTGGGCCCAGATAACGCTCACTGTTCCACCAATAGCTGGGGCAACCTGCCGTGCAGCAGAAACAAAGAATGCATTCCCATAAACCGTCGATCTGAGCGCGCTCCTCCTGAGATTGTAGCCGTTCGCTGTTCGGTGGTGGATCATCTGCTTTCAGCCAAGGCTCGATAGCGCTGTATTGCGCATAGGCATGAGTCAGGTCGGGAACTAAATCCTTCACTACCGCCATATGAGGCAAAGGCGTAATCCGCACCGCGCCTTTTGTATCCTCAATCGGTTTAATGCAGGCGAGCGTATTGCCACCATCGATATTCATCGAGCATGAGCCACAGATACCCTCTCGGCAGGAGCGGCGGAAAGTAAGTGTAGAATCGACGGTGCTTTTAATATGGATAAGCGCATCCAAAACCATGGGGCCGCATCTGTCCAAATCGATTTCATAAGTATCGGTGCGAGGGTTTTCCGTATCTTCGGGGTTCCACCGATAAATTCGAAATATACCCACACGCGTTGCATCAGCGGGCGCTGAATACGTTTTGCCCTGTTTAATGCGACTACTGGCGGGAAGATTGAAAGCGACCATATTCTTTATCCTCTGCCTTCCCATAAACTTAAGTACATAGCAGCAGTAACGCAGGACAGCCCCGCAACGATGCAGAGGCCACGCTGAAGCAACAGCAACAATCTACGGATGGAATTCTTATGGACATAATCCTCGACAACCACGCGCAGCCCAAGTTCCATATGGCAGAAGGTAACAATGCATAGACACAGGATAAAAAACAACGACACCGGCGCATGCAACCAAGTAATCATGTCATCTCGAGTTGCGTCCCCAAGACTAATAACTGAGGCGATGAACCAGATGGTAAGTGGCACCAGTGCGATGGAAGTCAGGCGCTCTGCTAACCACGCGCCAGAACCTGAATGGGCTGAGCCGATTCTGCGCTGCGGCTTCTCCAGGGAATGAAGATTTTGAATTTTCTTTGTCATCGCCACACCATAAAACCGATAATCCATGCGACCAATGCGGCAACCACGGTTATGCCGATTACACCCCAGCCGGTGATACGATAGACTCGGCTCTCAGACCCCAGGACAACGGGTTGCTGTTGGGCTTGCGGACCGAATCCCCAGCCCGTATCCCACATCAAATGGCGAATACCTAAAAACAGGTGCAACAACAATGCAGTTGACCAGCCCATTAGTAGAAAAACACCAAAGGCCGATCCTAAAAAACCTTGCGCTATTGCGAACGCGGCATCAGATATTGCAGCGGCAACCAACCACCACGTCATCACCAACGCGCCTACGGAAAGCCCAACACCTGTTATACGGTGACTTATTGAAAGCACCATGCTCACCGGCCAACGATAGATATGCAGATGGGGTGACAACGGGCGATTACGCTTAGCCAGAGTGTCGTTACTTCTTTCTATTGTAAAAGGTTCGTAATGGCTTTCCTTCACGCAATTGGTTCCTTTTTTGCTCGGGTGAGAAGCTCTATACACTAACTACACTTATCTTGCGTGTAGGCGAACACGATAAAGGCGACAATTCATCTGTACCGACCCGCCAACAAAACAGGTTCCAATCGTTAAGGAATGTAAGCAAGTTCACTAACTGTGATTCTGATGTTACTCTTATTTTTACGGGTATACGGATTTAATGGTTGATGGGGCACCTTCACCCCATCAATCTGATACCACCCTCAGATGGTTGATAGATCGACTCCGTAGTTGAGTTCCTCTGCGAAGTCCGGCAGTCCGTAACCGATGGTTTTCTTGTAGAAAGGAGAGACCTTCGCAGTCGGTGCCTTCTTCTTGTGCTTCGTGGTGTAGAGCATTCGTGCCCGCATCACCTCGAAGGAGTAACCGCGCCCTTCACGGTTCTTGTCCTTGGCCAGTCGGTTGATGGACTCCGTGTAAGCGTTGGTGACGGG